>Ga0302309_10001200_pt1 | contig 24494 bp, 12 predicted proteins | sample III_Palsa_N1_1_FD_200453 | JGI IMG/M metagenome (GOLD analysis project Ga0302309, IMG submission 200453) | Peat permafrost microbial communities from Stordalen Mire near Abisko, Sweden - III_Palsa_N1_1 | ecosystem: Environmental > Terrestrial > Soil > Palsa > Peat permafrost | place: Sweden... | reverse complement strand
TTGTTCCACAACTTGAAGATATTACTTCGAAGACCGGCATCGCCTTCAAGCACACCTCTGACCCGGCAAAGAAATACATTGTGGAATCCATGAGCGGCAGGGTGATTTTTGCTGGACTACGACCGCGACGGCTGGCCCGATATTTATTTCACGAATGCTCCGACGGTCGAAATAGCAGTGAAAGGCACGAAGAGTCTCGGGGTTCTTTATCACAACAATCACGACGGCACGTTTACCGACGTGACCGCGAAATCAGGCTTAACTACTTCGTGCTTCGGCATGGGGGGCTGTCGGAGACTATAACAACGACGGCTGGCCAGACCTGTATTTGACTTGCCTGGGCGGGAACATTCTTTACCGCAATAACGGAGATGGCACCTTTACCGACGTGACTGCAAAGGCCGGCGTGGCTGATGGACGATGGTCTACGGGAGCGGCCTTCGGTGACTATGATGGAGATGGGTTTGTTGATCTCATGGTCGTGAACTATGTGGATTTTCATCTCGATGATTTGCCAAAATTTGGGAGCTCTTCTTTCTGCAAGTATCGCGGTATTGATGTGCAGTGTGGGCCTCGCGGGTTGCGAGGGGCCGGGGATTCGCTCTTTCATAACAATGGCGACGGTACCTTTAGCGAGGTTTCGAAGGCGTCTGGCGTAAACGATCCAAACGGCTATTACGGACTCGGCGTAGTGTGGGCCGACTTCAACAACACGGGGCGGCCAGATATTTATGTTGCCAACGACTCGACGCTAAACTATCTCTACAAAAATGAAGGCGATGGCAGGTTCAAGGACATCGGCCTGGATCAGGAACTGCCGTTAGTGATGATGGCTCGGAACAGGCTTCAATGGGTATCGCGGTCGGCGACTACAACCACACGGGCTTTCCCTCTCTTTATGTCACGAATTTCTCCGATGAAAACGATGCGCTGTACAAGAATGAAGGCAATTGGAACTTTGAGGAATCGTCGTATGCCGCTGGTCTTGCTTTGCCGTCGTTACCCTTTGTGAAATGGGGAACTGCCTTTGCCGATATGGATAACGATGGGTGGCTGGATCTAATTGCTGTTACCGGTCATGTGTATCCGCAGGTCGATACGCTGGCTTCGGGTAGCGGTTATCGCGAACCGAAGATGTTTCGCCTCAACCAGAAGGATGGCACGTCCTGCGATGCCAGCGATCTTGCCGGCAAAGCTTTGATGGAACGCCATGTTTCCAGGGGACTTGCGGTTGGAGATATGTTCAATGATGGGAACATGGATGCTGTCGTCGGCGATATCGACGGCGGTCCTATGATACTGCGCAATCGAGGGGTTCCGGGACGCCATTGGGCGAGTTTTGAACTGACCGGGACCAAGAGCAATCGGCTCGCGCTGAATGCTCGTATCTCGATTGTTGCCGATGGGATGAAGCAGACTGATGAGGTACACAGCGGCGGCAGCTACTTATCGCAAAATGATCTGCGAATACACTTTGGTCTAGCGGGCGCGACGAAGATCGATAAGGTCGAGATCCGGTGGCCGTCCGGCTTCAAGGAAACGCTAACAAATCTGGCGGTTGACCAGCATTATTCTGTTTTAGAAGGAAGCGGAGTTGTGCTTGCTGAGCGGGCGAGACCTGTGATGCCTAAACGACCATAGGCGTCTTGCACAGCTTATGCCCGAATGCTGAAGGCGGCTAAGGGCGCCCCATCGGTGCCGGTGATCCGGGCCATGAATTGCACAGCACGCCACTGTGAGATTGCATTCTTATTGTGGTGGCGTGTGGCCGATGAATTTGTCAGCCCACTGGATGAAGTACTTCATGTTCGGCGCGTCTGTGTGGCCACCGTCATGCTGGCGCCATGCAAGCTGGCCGGTCAACAGACCTTCGTTCACAGAGGGCATTTTTGCCGAGTGATAATCTCCCCCCACGTCGAGGCCATTGGCTCCGAGAAGGGTAAATACGCGGCTGGCGTCTACGGTCGCCTTAAAGCTTCCTTCGTGGTCGAGCCAGTGAGCGTCGCCCTTTTCAGGAATGCCATAGCTGATAAAGGTAAGGCGTGGCGCGCACAGAGCAATCAATTCGTTGGAATCTACTGGGATGTCTCCGGGTGTCTTACTTCCAAACGTGGCCACGGATGCACCGTATTTCAGAAAATTTCCAGCCATCCAGTAGTACTCGCCTCCGGTGAGGCTTTCGACTGCTTCTCCGTAGTTGCGGCGTAGCGGCGTTGCACCGCCTTTGCCTGATGAGCCGACGAGGACCATGGCGAAGCGTTGATCGAAGGCCATGGTCACCAAGGCGGCCTTGCCGTAGCGCGAGACGCCTTCGATGCCAATGTGTTTTGAGTCGACCGAGGTGTCGGTCGTGAGGTAATCGAAGGCGCGCCCGGCACCCCAGCCCCATGCTCGCAAGGCACCCCAGTCTTCGGGCTTGCGGGGTTGACCTTTATTGACCAGGCCGATGATTCCGCGCGTAATGCTCATGCCGTCATCCGCTTGGATACTTGCAGGGTCGAGTAGTGCGAATCCCCATCCTGCTGCAATTAACTGCCAGGTGTTTGGCGGATCGCCGTCTGCATTCAGTTGCGGAAGTTGAAGCGGCGTGTTCTTGACCGGTTGCCAGGCCGGGTGATCTGCGAAGACATTTTTGAGAGAGGGGTCCTGCTGTGTCAGAAGCGCCTTCCATGCTGCATTGATGCGGTCCAGGTCTTCGCCCCAGGGCTCGTTGGGAGCAGGGAAGCCGGCGCGGCCAAACATAATGAGTACAGGGACGGGGCCAGGTGCGTTTTCCGGCGTCACTAGCGTCATGTGGATTTTTACGCTGATTGCAGGGTAGGACGAGTTGTTTACTTGTCCGATTAGGTTTTTGGCTAGGACGTGGGTGAATCCGATCATTTCGTGGTCGACGGCGGTGACGGTCCAGGTTACTTTTGGGATGTCTTTGGGGATGCGACCGTAGACATTTTTTTCGTACATGTCGATAATCTCGGGCCGTCGTTTTTCCCACCATATCTGGGGGGTGGTGACCTTCTGGCCGTCGTTCAGTGTGAGTGGATCGGGAAGATTGGGGTAGGGATTGGCTTTGGACACGTCGTAGTTTGCGTGGTTGGGGGCCTTGTCGTTGCCGCTAGGGCCAGGGCGCAGGGCTTTGATTCCTAGCTGATCCATCATGTTTTGGTGGTCTTGGTCGGCAGTGAAGACGACCGGCGGCGGCGTGATGGGGTGAGAAGAATCCTGAGCGAAGGCAGCTTGACGGCTGGAGATTGCCAGTCCGATGCTGAGTAAACCGAGACGAGACCAATCGGAGACGCGCATGTGTGTTCCTTTTGCTGACTGCTTCGAGGTGCTTAACTTCAGGCCTCATACTAATCTCAGACGGGGAATTTGGGTCAAAGAACTGCTGCGCAAACTGAGGCTGTCGGTGCATTTTGGAGCCTGATGACGGGGATTTTTGACGGTGACATGCACGGTGGTTGACGGTGGATTTTACGGTTCTACGGACGGTGGGCGACGGTAATTTTCAGTGTTGAGATGACCGACGGCTGCAAGGTGACTGATGACCATCTTCTTGACGTGCCCCGGCTCGACTTGGTTGCTTTACCGAGGGACGAGTTCCAAATTCAGCTCGTTGACATATCTCGTAGCAGGTGAGGTTGCCGCAACTGTCCTGCACCCCCGCTACACACGGAACCCTGAATTAATTCATAGCGGCGCTTGAGGCAGACATTAGTTGTCAATCAGGTTTTTCTATTTGTCTACATGGCGAATGAAATGGAAAACAGGCCTGTGGAAATCAAGACGTATCTGGCTTGAATAGGCATTGAATCCGTTATATCTATTGGTTTTGATTTTTTTCTTGACACGAATGAATGCTGGTATCTATAGTCTCGGTCGCTAACAAAAATCGGTACAGACTGGTTAGAGAACATGGCTCGATTTCTATTTCCCCCTTGGCTGAGAATTTTTCAGGAGGCAGTAGCAATGAACAGTGCATCTTGCGTTTTGAGCAGGGAAGAACAGCAACAGGATTTGCGGCAGCTCAAAGGAGTGTGTCGGCAGATTCTTGCAGCCATCGCATTGGCGATGCTATTTCTCAGCGGGCCCCTGGCTCAGGCGCAGACCACAGCCATTTTGTCGGGGACTGTGCAGGATGCGACAGGCGCTGTTATTCCCGGAGCACAGGTGACGCTGACGGATGAAGCGACTGGTCTCACGCATACGATCGTGACAAATCATTCGGGAATTTAGCTTTTCCTTCGCTTGTGCCCAGCACTTATTCGGTGAAGGCGAGCGCGAAGACGTTTCAGGGTACAGAGGTTAAAGGCATCGTATTGCACGCCGGCGATTCGATTGAGGTTCCGGCGATTTCATTGACGGTAGGCGCCGAGACGACGGTCACAGTCGAAGCTGCCGCGGATTTAATTCTCACAGACACTGGGGCGCGCACCGACGTGCTGGACTCCCAGCAAATTGAGAACCTGGCACTTGAAGGCCGGGATACGACGGAGCTACTAAAGGTGCTGCCGGGCGCGACGACGGTCTCATCCGGGCTGACGCAAAACAGCCCGATGTTCAGCGATCTAAATATTAGCGCGGGGAGTAGCGCGGTCGGCAGCGGTATCAATATCAATGGTGCGGTGAATCGCGGCGGTACTGCATTGCTGGCTGACGGCGCCAATGTCATCGATCCCGGTGACATGGCTTCATCAATTTCAGTCATCAACCCGGATATGACGGCTGAAGTGACTGTGCAGGCGTCGAACTTCGGCGCTGATACTCCATTTGGTCCAGTAGTCATCAACACGACCAGTAAGTCAGGCAGCGACCACTATCACGGCGAAGCGTACTTTGACGCGCGTAACAGCGTGCTGAACGCGAACGATTGGGCAGACAACCACCAGGGAATTCCCCAAGGGCCGCAGAGTTATTACTACCCCGGCGGTAACTTCGGCGGACCTGTCCCGGGACTTCGCAGGCACCTCTTTTTCTGGGATGGTTTTGAGAAATGGCTGCAAAACCAAGGCAAAAAGGCGAGGCGGACGCGGCCCACGCGGAGATGAGCCTCTCTCGCGAGTTGGCGAACAAGACGCTTTCGCAGGACAAGAGCAGGCTGGCGGCATTGACAGATACTTCGGGACCAGGTGATGTCTCATCGCCGGGAGCCGCGACAACTCCTGTGGTGATTGCGGCCGCGGCGGATCCAGCGACGTGCGGAGGCTCGAAGCCATGAGAGAACAGATCAGGCTCCCCGTGGCTGATAGCTATAACAACCTGGGCGCCATCGCGGCCACAAATAACGACTATGCGAGCGCGGTGAAGTTTTTCGAGCGCGCGGCGGAGTGGAATCCGACGCTTGATGGTCTCGACTATAACTGGGGACGAGCGGCGTTCGCCGGGTCGCAATTTGCTGAAGCTATCCCGCCGCTGTCTCGCTACGTAAGCTCGCATCCTGAGGATTTAGGAGGACGCGCTGTTCTGGGTATCAGCGAGTTTATGGCAGGGAACTATCGCGGTTGCATTGAGGCGCTGCAGCCCGCGATCGGAAAGCCTGGCGTTGCTCCACAAGCGGAGTATGTCTATGCTGAGTCACTCGTCAGAACCGACCAAGTTGCTTCGGGGATCGAGCGGTTGCGAGCGATTGAGAAGTCTCACCCGGAGATCCTTGATGTGCATCAGGCACTGGCTGACGCATACACCGCTGCTTCGCGTCCGGATGATGCGCAGAAGGAGATTGAGATATGCAACCAGCTGAAGGCGAGGACCGAATGATGCTGCGACTGAGAGATAGAAGTGGAATGATGTCGAAATTTGGACGATTCGGCTTGATGTGGGTTATTCTGCTTTGTCTTGGCGTTTCCATGGCTCAAGAGGTAAGTGGTACTTGGCGAGCGGCGACTGAAGATGAGTTGAAGTCGCTCTTGCCTGTACGGGCAGTCGTCGAGAAGGAACATATTCAAACCGAGATGAGGACGGCGTCCGGTATCACCGATGGGCATGGGAAATTTGTTGCTGGGGTTGTGCTGATTACAGCCGGATACTCGGCCGATGGCAAGTACTCGCACTACCTGATGGTGCGGACCCCGCTGCGAATCGGAGAGATGTTGCTGCTGCCTGGCGACTACGTCTTCGGGTGGCAGCGCGAAGAGGATGCGCTGCATGTTCATTTTTACGATGCCAATACGGGAGTAGAGCAGGGCTCTATTCTTGCCAGACGGATCGAGGGTAACGTTGGCGTGGAATCGTTTAAGATATGGACGCCGCAAACGCGGTCGGTCATCCAGCTTGGCCGCTTCGGGATTCCGTATCAAATAGAGAGATAGGATTTGCCTCAGGCATTGAGCCAGGGTTTGGCTAACCTGCTGAAAAATAAACCCTGTTTAGGACGTACTATACCTCCGCCGATACTGCCGGACACGCTCGCCCAAGCGATAGGGATGACATGTGTAATTTCATCCCAGTCTGAAAATCATCATCATTGAGTGGAATGCTGGAACACGGTATAGCAATTGTTGCAAGGAAATCCTACATCGAATGGAATTTGATCCAGGCTCGAGATCAGCGGTTTAGTATCCTGGTGCAATATTAGTGTGATGCGCACCCCATTCCGAGCATGTAGCCTGAGAACCCATAGATGATGCAGATGAAATTCCCGGCGCTAGCGTTAATATTGCTTGCCGTCTCCGCGGACGCAACCAGCCAGCCGTCGATCTCTGCATCGCAAGCTGCGTTTAGCTATGCGAGAACGGTGTGGCGCATTTCGGACGGCCTGCCGGAAGATACCGTTCAGGCGCTCGCGGAATCTTCGCAGGGACTGCTTTGGATTGGGACTACCGGTGGACTGGCGCAATTTGACGGTTCGCGCATTCAACTCTTCGAAAACCTTCATGGGCAGCTTTCGTCCGTAAACAGCATCTTCTGCGTTACGGTATCGCGGGACGGAAGCCTTTGGGCAGGCACAGAGGGCGGGGGAATGCTGCGAATCCAGGGTAGGAACGTCCGCATCTATGCGAGCCGGGAAGGTCTGAGCGACGGATTTGTGCGCAGCGTATTTGAGGATGACCGAGGGCGGCTTTGGGTTGGAACCGACGGGGGATTGTTTTTTAAGAATGGCGATAGATTTGAACGATGGCGCACGCAGTCGAACGATCAGCCGATCGCCGTTCATTCCATCACCGAAGACCGCGAACATCGTCTGTGGGTTGGTGGCTCACGGCTGATGACGATCGATGCCGCAGGTCGCGAGCAGGACTATGCGTTGCCTGGGGCCTACAGCGCGAACCGCGTGAAGCGCATTTTGCAGACCGCGGACGGCACAGTCTGGGTGGGGACGGTTGGCGGCTTGCAGTGTTTGCGAAACGGTCGATTTGTGATCGTGTCCGGAATTTCCTACACGGTTCGTACGATGCTGCAGACCGGCGATGGAACGCTTTGGATTGGCACCATTGGTGGGGGCTTGTGGACAGCGAATATAGGCGTGGGTGGGAATGTGGTACTCAAACGCGTAAGTCGGCCCTCCCTGCTTCCGAGCGACACAGTGCTCTCGATCTTCGAGGACGATCAGAAACAGATTTGGATAGGGACGCAGGCTGGACTGGTGCGGCTGACCCAGACACCGGTGGGACTTATTCCACTGCCGGAAGGTGGTGATCCTGACTTCGAAACGATTTCGGGGGATTCACATGGCGCGATCTGGGTGGCAGCACAGCGGCTTTATCTTATTCGGAATGAGATTGCCCGGCCGTTTCAGGAGGGCGTCCATTCGCAGTTTGGCGTGCGCAACATCTTTCGCGAACGCGATGGTGCGCTGTGGATTGGGACCGATGGCGGCGGCGCTTATAAAGTCCGGGAAGATGGGACGATGACGCATCTCACTGCGCCCGGCCAGCTAACTAATAATTTTGTTCGGGCGTTCCTGGAAACAAGAGATGGCACTCTCTGGATTGCATGTGATGAAGGCGTCACTCTGGTGGGAGCCGCGGGGATACGCAAATTGACCGAGGCTGATGGCCTCGCACATTTCAGTACGCGCAGCTTGCTGGAGGATCGGGACGGCAGTGTTTGGGTTGGAACTGATCGCGGGTTGAGTCACTGGTCCGACGGCAAATTTGAGCAGAACACGGCGACGCGTGCTCTGGCGCAGGAGAAGGTATGGTCGATCCTACAGGACCGTCGTGGTTCCTTATGGTTTGGCACGCGCGACCATGGTTTGTTTCGCTATCGTGATGGCACGGTCCAGCGTCTTACAACAGCCGAAGGGTTGCCGGCCAACAGTATCTATCAACTTCTACAGGACCGCCGTGGCAACTTCTGGTTGACGGGACCGAACACGATCGCATCGATTCACGAGGCTGATCTGGAAACCGCTTCGCCGACTCCTGCTCAACCGGTAAGCGTCACAGTCTACACAATGCCATTTGGCGCGGAGGACGCACAGCTTTATGGTGGGCGGCAACCAGCAGGGTATCTCGCTCCGGATGACACCGTGTGGTTCCCTACAAATCGTGGAGTAGCGCACATCCGTGCAGAGGAGCCATTTCGAGGGCGGGCGCCGCGAGTATTTCTGGACGAGGTTCTTGAAGATGGCAGAAGCGTGAGCTTGACAAACGGCGCCATCGCTGTTTCCTCACGGGTGAGCCGTATCAGCTTCCTTTTTTCAGCAGCGTTTTTGCGTTCGCAAAACGGAATTCGCTTCCGTTACCGTTTGGAGAACTTCGACAAGGAGTGGAATATTGCAACGAGCAGTCATGAGGCGACATATACGAACTTGCCAGCGGGCCACTATCATTTTCAAGTCCTGGCCTTCGACGAGGCGCTCCCTGATGCGATCAGCCAGGCAACACTTGCTGTAGAGAAGCTGCCATTTTTCTATCAGACCTGGTGGTTTTATATGGTGTGCTTTCTGCTGCTGGCTGGCCTGGGATGGGCGTTCTATCAACTCCGCCTGCGGCAGATGCGTACACGTTTCGCTGCCGTACTACAGGAGCGCAGCCGGCTGGCTCGCGAGATGCACGATACAGTGATTCAGGGCTGTACGGGAATCTCCGCTCTGTTGGAAGCTGTTGCTATCACGCCTGCCGCAGACGTGACGACGCGCGATGAGCTACTCGGTTTTGCACGGCAACAGGCACGTTCAACCGTGAACGAAGCTCGCCAGGTAGTTTGGGACATGCGGCACGAGCAGGAAGGCGAGGTTGATCTCATCCTGGCGCTACGCTCGCTGGTTGCGCAGACCCTGCCGGAATCCGGCACTGTGGTCGAGCTAACCTGCGATTCGGAGCGGCTGAAAGTCAAAGCGTCGGTAGCCCATGAATTGCTTATGACGCTGCGGGAAGCGGTGCTGAACGCAATCCAGCATAGTGGTGCAACAGTAATTATGATGCAGATGCATTCTCTCGGCTCTGAGGTCTCGCTCACCGTGACCGATCAGGGGCGAGGTTTCGCTCCGGTGACCTCTTTTGTCGAAGAAGAGAGCCACTATGGCATCCTTGGAATGCGCGAGCGGGCCGAGCGCATTGGCGCCCGTTTTCAGTTGACCAGCACGCCAGGGCAGGGAACGCGCGTCGAACTGGTAATTGGATTTGCCAGGCTCAGTAAGAGTGTTTTAAGGAGTTGAGATGGAAGAAATACCCTCTGTGATTCGCGTTCTCATCGTTGATGACCATCCTCTTATGCGTATTGGTATCGCTGCCATTGTGAATGCGCAGGCGGATATGAAGGTTGTAGGACAGGCTGGCAGCGTTGCGGAGGCGTTGAGGCTGCATAAAACACAGCAGCCGGACCTTACCATGATGGATCTTTGCTTGCCGGACGGCAGCGGTGTTGAAGCCATACGGATGATCCGTGCTCGTGCGCCCAAGGCACGGGTGATTGTATTGACGACATACGAGGGTGATGAGGATATACATCAGGCTCTGGAGGCCGGCGCGCGTGGGTACCTGATCAAAGGGATGCCACATGATGCGTTGGTGAAAGCCTTGTATCGTGTGCATGCAGGACAACGGTTTATTCCACAGCCGGTTTCCGAAGCGCTCTCATCGCGTCTGCCTGGTTCGCACCTGAGCCAGCGAGAGCAGCAGGTGCTGCAGTTGATGTTTGCGGGCAAGAGCAATCGTGAAATCGCCGAGGAGTTGGATATCAAGGAAGCAACGGTGAAGACACACGTCAGTGTAATCCTGATGCGGCTTAACGTGAGTGATCGGACCCAGGCTGTGGTGGAAAGCCTGAAGCGCGGCCTTGTTCACTTGTGAGGAGAAAACTTGTAGCACTCCGACTTTAGATGGATTCGCATCGTTGCGAAAGAAGCCTATAGTTCCGGTTGCGCTCGATATCCAGATCAAGGAGAACGGTCGCACCCAGGATTTATGGCACATTCTTTTATGAAAATCGCAACCTTTTGTCTTTTTAGCGGAAGCGTCTTGCTTTGCGCGCAGCAGCCGGCGGTCTCAACCTGTCCACACCTGGCTTTGGGCGTCGATGTCTCTTTTCTCGCACAAGCGGAACAGCAAGGTACTGTGTTTCGCGATGGAGGCGTTTCACATCCGGGGCTTGAGATTCTGCGGCATCATGGCTATGGGTGGGTGCGCCTGCGCTTGTTCAACGATCCGAAGACACTGCCCAACGACCTGAGATACACGATTGATGAGGCCCGAATAGCCAAGGCTATGGGCTTTGCCCTACTTCTTGATCTTCACTACTCGGACGACTGGGCTGATCCCTCCCATCAGGTAACCCCGGTCGCATGGCAGGCGCTGAAGCACAAGCAATTGACTGAGGCAGTGTTCGGATTCACGCTTGACACACTCGCAGCGTTTCGACAAGCAGGTGTTCTGCCGAACATGGTGCAGGTCGGCAACGAGATTACCTCGGGCGTTCTCTGGCCCGATGGGAAACTACCAGACAACTGGAGCAACTTCATCGAATTGCTCGATGCAGGCGTGCGTGGCGTTGCCGCGGGTAGTTCGCCAGACAGACGGCCGCTCATCATGCTTCATATCGATCAGGGAGGCAACGAGGAGACCACCCGATGGTTCTTTTCGCACATCATCGCGTCGCACATTCCATTCGACGTGATTGGGCAGTCGTACTATCCGTGGTGGCAAGGGAGTCTTGCCGATCTCAAAGGCAATCTGGCCTTTATGGCACACGAGTACCACAAGCCAATCATTGTCGTGGAAACTGCATATAGCTGGCGTGCTGACAACTACACCAAGAAGACCGGTCCTTATCCCGAAACGCCCGCAGGACAGCGTGATTTTCTGCGGGGAGTTGCGGAGACGGTTGCAGCGACGCCCGATCATCTCGGCCGCGGTCTGTTCTGGTGGGAGCCCGCGGTGCGAGGCCCCTTGGCACGCCGGGGCCTGTTCGATGATGACGGCAACGCGCTTCCCGCTCTATATGTTTTTGACTCCTGCACGCTTCCCACTATCAAGGAATCCAATCCATGAAGTTCACGTTTCGCCAACTGACTGCCTTGATGGCTGTATTACTTTCTCTCTGTTTACGCGTTGAGGCACAAGGCGCTGAGGGAAATGTTTTCCGCATTGACGCTACAGCACAGACCTCTACGCCGGAACCTGTGTCAGCAGCAATGGGCACCTCGAAAAACCCGGAAGGTCACACGATCGGGGCTAATTCGCAATACCTCACGATGGACGGTAAGCCCTGGGTTCCCGTGATGGGTGAGTTCCACTTCTCGCGTTATCCCGAAGCACAGTGGGAGCAGGAGATCCTCAAGATGAAATCTGCCGGGGTGCAGATCGTCGCGACGTATGTCATCTGGATACATCATGAACAAACCGAAGGTGTATTCGACTGGAGCGACCTGCGGAATCTGCGCCGCTTTGTGCAGCTTTGTGGCAAGCATGGAATGTATGTGTATCCCCGCATCGGCCCGTGGGCCCATGCGGAAGCGCGCAATGGTGGCTTTCCCGACTGGGTTGTGAAGGCGGGACACATGCGCCAGAACGATCCTGTGTATCTCGCAGAAGTGCAAACGTTTTATGCGGAGATTGCGAAGCAGCTCAAGGGTCAGCTTTGGAAGGACGGCGGCCCTGTCATTGGCATTCAGATCGAGAATGAATACCGTATGACTGGCCCTGGTAAAGGGGACGAACACATTCGCAAACTCAAGGCGATGGCGGTCGCCGATGGGTTGGATGTGCCGCTCAACACCGTGACGGGTTGGGATGGAGCGGCGATTCCACTCGATTCGGTGCTTCCTGTCTTTGGTGGCTATCCAGATGCGCCGTGGGATGGTTCGTCCAAGGCACTGCCGCCGAACGAGATATATGCCTTTCGCTTTCACAACCGCGCCGCTGGAAATATGGGAGCGATTGGCGGTCGAGGACAAAATGCTTCGTCCAGTTACCGAGGCACCCCGTTCCTCACAGCCGAGGTCGGCGATGGCATTGAGGACACTTACTTTCGTCGCCCTGTAGTCACTGCCGATGATGTAGCGGCGATTGTGCCGGTCATGCTCGGTAGCGGCGCGAACATGCTCGGCTACTATATGTTCCATGGCGGCCGCAACCCGGAAGGCGGAGCGATCACACTGCAGGAGTCGCAGCTTACGGGCTATCCGACAGACGTTCCGGAAAAGTCTTACGATTTTCAAGCACCGCTTGGAGAGTATGGACAGGAAGAGCCCTCACTGAGCAAGCTGAAGCTGGTGCATTACTTCCTGCAGGATTTCGGTTCACAGCTTGCGCCAATGACTCCGCATGCACCGGACCGCTTACCGGCAAGTCCATCGGACGCGAGCTTGCCGAGAATCTCGGCGCGCACTTCGGGTGATAGAGGCTTCCTCTTCGTCAGCAACTACGTGCGCGGCCTTACGATGCCTTCGCGACGCGGATTCCAGGTGCAGCTTGTCCTTCCGTCAGGTACGCTGCATGTTCCTCAGACGCCCATCGATCTGCCCGCAGGATGTTACGGTATCTGGCCGGTGAATCTCCCTATGGGTTCGACGACCTTGCGCTATAGCACTGCTCAACTTTTCAAGCGCGTTGAATCAAACGGCCAAAGCTATTATTTTTTCTTCACGCTCCCCGGTGTTACGCCCGAGTTCGTTCTGGATGTGGCCACACCCGTGGTCAAGATCACCGGCACCGTCAAAGAGACCACTCTGCCCGAAGGCCGCAGGCTCCGAGTTGCATCATCTACGGCCGAGGTCGAACTATCCGGTGGCATTCATCTGGTGCTGCTCCCTGAGTCTGAGGCCGAAGATGTCTGGAAGGTGGATAACCCAGCCGTGCTGCTCAAGACAGCCTCATTTGCATTCTCGGATGGCCCTAACTGGACGTTGCAGTCCACCGGCGCATCCACGTTCGATCTCGGGATATTCGGCTCCGCGATACCTGAAGCAGCAGATGCGCTAAGGCTTAAGCATGGCAGCAGCGACGGACTGTTCCGGTCCTATTCGATAGCGGTTCCCCCGATCAAGCTTGAGCCAGTCATTACTCAGGTCACAAGCTTTGAGCCACGCGCACCGTGGAAGTTGGGGCCGCCGGTGCCTTGGCGTAGCAACACGATTCCGTTAGCACCTGATGACACCGATTTCGCCCACGCGGCCACATGGAAGCTGACGCTTCCACCGCTTCCGCCGGGTCTCTCCGGTGCCTTCTTAACAATTCACTATCAGGGAGATGTCGCACGGCTATACCGTAACGGTGCGTTGGTGGACGACAACTTCTGGAATGGAATCCCTTGGCTTGTCGGGCTACGGGAACTTGGGTATAGCGACGGTGAGACATTGGACCTGAAGATACTTCCGCTCCCCAAGCGGTTTCCCATGTACATCGAAAATGCCGATCGACTGCGATTCGACACCGGTTTCGCGGGCGAGTTGACCGATGTTGCGATCGTCCCGCAGTACCAAATAAAGCTGAAAGAGGCCAAACCGTGAGAGATTCTGCCACAAACGCGAATTTTTTTCGTCCACTACTACTTTCGGCGGATTCGCATCGTTATTGCGGGCGCATACAGTCCGTGTGGTTGATTGGAAGACTTCCTGCAATGCACGAAAATGCAGCATAGAAGTCACCAGCACCAGAAGTATGACTTCGGAGAGCCACATGTCTAGCAGAAATATCGAGCAGAAGCAGAATCGCCCAACAAGCTTCAAGAACATCTTTATCCTCGCCTTTTTGGTACTCGGACTCGCTTGGACGGCAGCGGCAACGGCACAGGTCGGTTCCGCCACCATCACCGGCACGGTCCTGGATTCCAGCGGCGCTGCTGTGACTGACGCACAGATCACATTGACCGATGTGGCAAACCAGACCAAGCGCACAGAGCCGACCACGAAGGAGGGCTTCTTCTCGTTTGTGAACCTTGCTGCCGGCACCTATCAGGCCACCGTAACGGCGCCCGGATTTTCGTCTGTCACGCGCAAAGGGATTGAACTGCATATCGGCGATCAGATTCATCTCAACGGACTCACGCTGAAGGTTGCTTCCGACGTCGCCTCCGTTACTGTCACGGCCGACACAACCATCGCGCCCACCTCCTCCGGCGAGCAGTCCTACACGCTGACCAGTACGCAAATCGAGAAACTCAACATCGAGGGCCGCAGTGCTATCGAACTGCTCGGACTCGTTCCCGGCGCGGCGAACACCGGAAACTTCAATAGCAACAGCTACCAGGCGCCCGTTGAAGGATTCAACCAAAATACAAGCGCCTACAGCGTCAATGGCAATCGCTTCGACCAGGTGCAGATCGTCTCCGATGGCGCACCTGTCACCGACGTGCAGACTGCGGGCGCATCCGCCGTCACTCCAAACGTAGACATGGTGGAGGAGTCCAAGATTCAGACTGCGGCCTACTCTTCCGATCAGCCGAATGGGCCAATCGTCGTGCAGACCGAAACAAAATCGGGCGGCCATAATTTTCACGGCGAAGGCTATCTGATCGCACGCAACCACGCGCTTGACGACACAGACTGGCGTGTGAAGAATCTCGGCCTCTCCAAGCCGGACGATAGCTTCTATTATTTCGGTGGCAACATCGGCGGCCCGGTGCTCATTCCACACACGGGCTTCAACCGCAATCGTGACAAGTTCTTCTTCTTCTTCGGCTTCGAAAAAGCAATTCAGAATGTGCAGGATCCGCTTCTGGATGTACGCGAAGCCATTGTTCCGACAGCCACCGAACGCACCGGTGATTTTACTGATACGGTCTATCTCAGTGAACTCGGCGCACTGAACTATTATCAGGGCGTCCAGCCATGCACTAACGGCTATAGCACCTCGTACTGCTCAACACCCGGCGTTATCAATAAGTCTTCGATCGATCCGGGAGGCAGCATTCTATTGAACCTGCTTCCATTACCCAACGCAAACCCCGGGACCCATGGTGGGTATAACTACATCAGCAGCTACTTGTTGTCTCAACCGCGGCATCAGGAGATTCTGCGGATGGACTACAACATCAACGAGAAGAACCACCTCAGCGGTCGGTATAACTACGAGGGAGAGAATGTTCCGTTCCCGTATGGTCTCTATAACAACTTCACGCTAACACCCTATCCGGCAGAAGAGTTCAGCACGAACCATTCGAACTCGATCACCACACGGCTCTCGACCAATTTCACGTCTACACTGACGAATGAAGCTACGTTTACGCTGACGCGACTGGTCCTTGGCACCGTAATTAACAATGAGCAGGCTGTCTCGCGCACTGCACTGAAGTATCCCTACGCCAATCTCTATTCAACGGGTAGCGATATTGTCCCGAACGTTTCGTTCTCACAAAGCGCGCAAGCTGGATCGCTCTATATACGTGGTGGCGATTATCCGGCTTACAACACGAATGAGCAAACACTGGTGTTTGGCGATCAGATATCCAAGGTGCTGCGTAACCATCTTCTCAAAGCGGGCATTTACTTCGAGCGTGACTCGTTCAACAAACGCACTACCGGACAGGACAACGGGAGTGTAACGACTTCCTATTACAACTATGACGCAACGGGCAATCCATTTGCCGACCTACTTGTTGGCAGGGTCAACTCATACTCGCAATCAAGCTCGAACTTTATGGCAAATATGCTTCTGCCGCGCTTAGACTTCTTCGTCGAAGATCTGTATCAGGCGCGGCCCCGGCTTACTGTGAACTACGGTGTTCGTGTGGATCACATTCAGCGCTGGTACGACCAGAACGGCCGTGTTGTCATCTTCGACCCCTCGCAGTACAACGCATCCGGCGCCGTCGGAAATACCAGCGGCCTAGTCAATCATGCGACTGATCCATCAGTGACAATGAGTGGAGCACCCGGGCTGGGCTTCCAACTCGCGTTCTCTGGCGGCTTCGCATACGACGCGTTCGGCAACGGAAAGACCATCGTCCGCGGCGGCTTTGGTACAAACTACTACTCCGATCCAGGCCAGAACGCATACTCCGCCGTGCAGGCGCCACCCAACGAGCAGTTCACCACACTCTATGGCGACTACACTCTTTCGCAGATACCCTCTCTATCGACCTCGGGCCTGTACCCCACCGTGTATGGCATCGCAGACCAGCATGACACGCACACGCCCCTCACATACTCATACAACTTCGCTGTAGCACAGGCAATGCCGGGCACAATCAAGTTTGAACTCGCGTACACGGGCAACACATCGCATAACCTGGCCGGATATACATCCCAGAACGTCGTGCCCGAAGGCTGTGAGCTTAACGGTGGTGCAGGCTACCCGTATCAGGGCAGCTATGCTCCAGGAACGTACAACGATCAACTATGCCGCCCCTATGCGAATCTCGAAGCTCTCAGCACCGAGACCCACAACCTGAGTTCAAACTTCAACTCGCTACAACTCACCGCTTCACGTCAGGCTGGATTCATCAACTTCTGGGCTTCATACACCTACGGAAAGACCCTGGCCTACAACTGCGAAGACCCCTTTAGCGAACGCCGCTGCTATAACCCTGCGCCCTTCGATCAGAGCCAGAACCTCAGCATCTCGTATCTGATTCATCTGCCGTCAGTCAGTAAGAACCACCTCGGCAATCACAAAGTTATGAACGGCATTCTCGACGGCTGGGAGGTCTCCGGCATCGAACAAATCGCCTCCGGTTCTCCTATCGGAGTGGCTGCTGCACCGAATGGAAATGAATACGACGGCATTCACAACCGCACCATCAACTTTTACGGCATCTCCGACGCTGCGAACAGTTACAACGGAGGTCCCAACTTCGATTCGCGGGTCATCCTCGGTACACCGGACGAAGCCGCCGTCCCCACAGTGGTTTGCGATCCACGAAGCGGCCTGAAGCGTGGTCAATACTTCAATCCATCCTGCTTCCGTGCCCCGACGCCAGGTGCCAACTCAACCGCCCCTGCGTTAGGTACCTATCACCTGCCATACATTCACGGACCGCACTTCCAGAACGATGAACTCGGCCTCTTCAAGACATTCAACATAAAGTCGAGTCAGAAACTCGAAGTTCGCGCACAGGGCTTCAACTACTTCAACCACCCACTCTACTCATTTATTCAGTACGATCCCGGGCTGTACTTGCAATACGACCGCTATGGCAATGCTGGTGGTCTGCCGACAAACGCGAACGCAGGAACTGCCGCTCAAAAGTTGGGAGCACGTTCGATCCAACTATCAGCGAAGTATTACTTCTAACCCAAAAAGCCGGAGCCTGATCTACTGGCTCCGGCTTGAGTTTCTCGTTCCGCAAATCTCAGTAACGGGAAAGCGACAGATCAGTTGATGTTGACGGTCACCTGTACGCTCTGGGAAGCACCCCCAGCCGTCGCGGTAAAAGTCATCACCTGCGATCCGGACGGCGCGGTGCCCACGGTCCCCGAACTCCCGCAACCGGAGATCAAAGATCCTGCCGCCACACCGCAAACAATGAGCATTAGCATCAACGCCACACGTTGCATCCAGCCTCTACGCTTGCGCGACCCCAAAGCCAGACCCAGCAGGCCAAGGGGCGCAAACATCGCTAACATAATGCCATTGTGCGATCTTTCTATCGAAGCCGTCGTCGTTGCAACCGAGATCGTACCGGTGACCGTCGTCGATGTCGTTCCATTCAACGTAATCGAAGAGGGAATAACGGCGCACGCCACATAGGACACAGGGCTATTGCAGGTGAGTGCAACCGCCCCGGTAAATCCACCCACGGGTGCAATCGTAAGGGTCACCGTTCCGAAAGTTGAGGGTGCAATCGAGATCGAACTGGTCGACGGGGTGATGGTTACGGGCGAGCTCCCGACTGTCAGTGTCTGGCTTGAGCTTGCCGAAGGCGCATAGTTTCCTGCCGCCGCAAAGCTAGCAGAAAGTGTGTACGTTGTACCCGCCGCTCCTGCAGTTAGGGTGTAGGTCGCGACTCCCAAGGCACTCGTAGTTCCGGTACCCAGCGTCGCCGTGCCGTTCAGAAACACAATCGTCGCGCCGGATACTGAAGGCGTCAGAGTTGCCGTAAGCGTGACTGTCCCGCCTGGATAAGTAGCCGTTTGACTCAGCCCCAGTGTCGTCGTGGTTGAAATCGCCGTCACTGTCAGTGTCTGCGATGTACTCGCCGAAGCCGCATAGTTGCCAGTCGCCGCGAAGCTCGCCGACAAAGTATAAGACGTGCCTACATTCCCCGCAGTCAGCGCATAGGTCGCAACACCCGAGGCATTAGTAGTCCCTGTCCCAAGCGTAGCTGTCCCATTCAGGAAGCTGACTGTTTCACCTGCCACAGCCGGTGTTACCGTAGCCGACAGCGTCACCGTAGAACCTGATACAACCGTAGACGAACTCAACGCCGCCAATGTCGTCGTCGTCGAAATCGCAGTCACCGTCAGCGTCTGCGATGTGCTCGCCGAAGCCGCATAGTTGCCAGTCGCCGCGAAGCTAGCGGACAACGTGTACGACGTGCCTACATTTCCCGCGGTGAGCGCATAGGTCGCAACACCCGAAGCGTTTGTCGTCCCAGTCCCCAGCGTAGCCGTCCCATTCAGGAAACTGACCGTCTCACCCGCCACAGCCGGCGTAACCGTCGCCGACAACGTCACCGTAGATCCGGACACAGCCGTAGACGAGCTCAAAGCCGCCAACGTCGTCGTTGTTGAAATTGCAGTCACCGTCAGCGTCTGTGATGTGCTCGCCGAAGCCGCATAGTTGCCAGTCGCAGCGAAGCTCGCCGACAACGTATAAGACGTGCCCGCATTCCCCGCCGTCAGCGCATAAGTCGCAACACCCGAGGCGTTGGTCGTCCCAGTCCCCAGCGTAGCCGTCCCATTCAGGAAGCTAACCGTCTCACCCGCAACAGCCGGCGTCACCGTCGCCGAAAGCGTCACGGTTGATCCGGACACCGCTGTAGACGAGCTCAACGCTGCCAACGTTGTGGTCGTCGCAATCGGCGTCACCGTCAGCACATAAGCAGTGCTGGTCGTAGACCCGGAGAAGTTGGTATCGCCGCTATAGGTCCAGGAGAGCGAGTGGTTTCCGGCGAGGAGTGAATTGGAGGTAAAGTAGGCGGAACCCGATGCGTCAAGCGTACCCGTAGCCAGCGTCGACGACGCGCCCTTGAAGGTATCCGTCAGCGTATACGTCCCAGTTGGAATGGTGTATACCCCATTGGCAACCGCACCCTGACCGGGTGTCTGCGGTCGCATCAGGATCGTAACGCTCGAGCCCGGAGCAATAGTCGCCGACGCACCCGCGGGCACGAACGCGTTCACTCCTGTTGCAATAGCTGTCGTCGGATTCCAATTCGTGACGCCATTGTTATACGGATTAACCGGGACCGTCGCTCCGAGGAAGGCGAGCGGATAATACTGCTGGGCCTCAACCTGCGACAGCGTAGTATTCGCCAGCGTTGGGTTGTTGATCTGGAACCCGCCAGTCGAAGCTTCCGGAGTCCCCGGGTTGTTGGAGATAATCTCGCGAGTGCCAGTGACGCCCGTACCAGTGTTGCCGCCGGCGCCGAGATACGTAACGCCGTTCAGGTCAGGAGATCCAGTAGCGGGGTCCGTATAGGGAATGTCGTTGTATTCAACATAGGTGGCGTTCGTAAGTGGCGGGGGATTGAACGGCGTATAACCCGCAGGTGTCACCTGGTCGATACGCGAGTTGAGCATAACCCATGTTGAGTAGACCCCATACGGACGGCCAAAAAACAGATTAGTCATGCCCGTGCTCTGCGAGGTAAACACATCGCTGTTCATGATGTATCCGCTAAGGTACGAAGGAGAGGCTCCGGTCTGATCAGCCTGGTTCTGCGCTTCGATGGTATTCTCTCCGGTCGCCGAGGCACCATGCCACACCGTGTAGATGCTGGTGTGATCGAACACCGCCGCGGCGTCGCCGAAGATATAGTCAACGTTGCCGGTCACTTTGCCGCGGAACCAGTACTGACGCGCCGCATCACCGCTGCTTGCGCTAATGCTGCCGGCATAGATAGTGTCCTGCAGGCTGGTCGAGTAGATGTTGTTCAGTACGGCCTGATCGCCCGTAATCCATACAGCCAGTGCCTGCGAGTTGCACAGTCCCGGGCTTGCCGGAGTTCCAGCGCCGTTGAAGAGCGTGAAGTTGCTAAGGCCAGGCTGGCCGCTTACGCACGATCCGCTGATCTCCTGGTTTGTATTGGAGTTCGTATTGTCCGTGTCGTATGTATTTGCGACAGTAAAGTTCTCAGCGTAGAAGTTGTAGGGTGTAAACGTCGCACCGCCGTTGACTCCGGTGATCGCCTCACGAGCCACAACCATCGTTGACGATCCCTGGTCGCCAGAGTTGCCATTGTTGCCCGCGCCCGTACCAGGAGGGAACGGAGCCGAGAACGCGCCATCTTCATTGGTGATGACGACATTGCCCGGGACGCCGCCAAGCCCATACATCGACACATTAGGAAGCACCACGGTCACGAACCCGTTGTAGGTGCCCGGCTTGATGTAGAGGCTGCCACCGGTGGTGGGCAGGGAATTGAGCGCGGTCTGGACAGAGGTAAAGTTGCCCGTTCCGTCCGCAGCGACGAGATTCTGCGTCGTGCCAACGGCGGCTGTTGTCGAAGCCTTCGTCACCTTGAAGGTCCCGCCAGCCGCTGTGCTGCTTGTGTAATCCACCGAATCCGTCGGGTAGAAGGTCACACCCAGCGTGTAGTTGCCGATGGAAAGATAGGTCGCAGCGTTCACCTCGTTGCCGTTCGCCGTGTACACATAGACGCCGGGGACAGCCGCACCACCGAACGTTCCCGTTGCATTCAACGCCGAAGTGCCAATCGGTGAGCTGTACGGCACGGTGGTTGTGCCGGGAGTCCAGCTAGTCGTTGTGGTGTCCTGGGCGATGCTGAAGCTCTGCGCCGTGCCGGAGTTGGAACCGCTAAAGGTGCCCGATGTGGCATAGATCGCCGAGATGGTATGTGCGCCCGCCGTCAGCCCCGAAAGGTTTACGGTCGCAACGCCGCTGGTTCCACTCGCGACCAAAGCAGGATAGGTGGTCGCTGAATCAACCGTGACAGCAACCGTCCCACCCGGTGCAGTAGAGCCGGAGGCCGGGGTCACTGTCACCGTAAAGCTCACTTCCGTGCCAGTGGGAGTGTAGTTCGGACTCGTTGGCGTCTGGCCACTGATCGTTGTGGTTGTTCCAATAGCGGTACCCGTCAACGTGCCGGAGAGCGTAAGGCTGCCGGTCGTGGTTGCAGGCAGATAGCTAAGTACATCGCTCACCGTCCCGGAGCCATTGCCCACAAACGTTGCAGAGAGGCTGCAGGCATTTCCAATTGCCTGCGCGCCAAGAATGCTCGACGTGAACGGGCACGCATTGGTGCCTGTACCGGTAACGCTGAAGTTCGTCGTGTTCGTCACAGTATTGGAGCCAGTGGCAGCCTGATTGCCCACATTGGTCACCGTCCCTGTCAGCACCGGCGATCCGCTCGATCCGCTGCCGAAGTTATAAGCCACGGCAGGCCGCGTCACTTCAGTGACACCCGCATTATGTGCGTCGGAGATATAGAGGTTGCCGTTACCATCCACCGCGATGCCGTTAGGCGTCGTCCCGCCGCTGAAAACGGTAGTCACTGGCCCACTCACTGGATACTCGCTGACGCCGGTGGCTGTCTGCACATAAACATCGCCCGCGGCGTCGACAGCAAGGCCCGTCGCCGTCACGCTGCTCAGGAAGGTTATCTGTGTGCCCGGGTAGGTAATCTTGTAAATGCTGGTCGTGCCCGCGTCATAGACATAAACATTGCTGAAATTGTCCACGGCCACCAACGTCGGATTTGTGAGCCCGCTCGCTATCGTGACCGGCGGCTCCGAACTAAAAGCCTGGTCGATCTTGTAAACCGCACCGTTTGTCCCGTCCGATACGTAGATATTTCCATTGCCATCCACAGCAATACCCTGCGGCTTGGCTGGCGCCGTAGTGGGTGTATAGCTAACAGTAGCGGCGCTATAGCTCGGTGGAGCACTGGACGTTGCCTGCGCCGCGGTAATGGTCAGCTTGCTGATCGATGTCGAACCAGACCCAACCGCATAGATGTTGCCCTGCGTATCGACTGCGATCTGGCCCAGTCCAGTAGGAGCCGTAGTAGAGAGCAGCGTCGCTCCCTGTCCGGCAAGATAGACGCTGAACTTCGAGGTCGCACTATCCACCGTATACACATTGTTGGAGCCGTCTACCGCAACCGAAAGCGGCTTAGTAGAGCCCAGGCTGACTGTTGGAACGAGACTGCCGGCTGTGCTCGAAGTCGCGCTATCGGTCACGAGCGCGGAACCGGTTGCCAGGCCAGACATCGAAAAGACCGTCGTCGCCGTCGACGAACCACTGGCTGTCACCGCTAAAGCCGTCGAACGGAATCCGGGAGCAGAGGCAGACAGCGTCGCAGGAATCGTACAGTCCAGCGTGCCATCCCCATTTGCCGTGGCGCAGCTAACGGTGCCCAGTGTTACGTCGGGCGATGCCGTAGTCAGTGCAGCAGTCACTCCCGTAACTCCAGCGGGCTCATGCACCACAATATTCTGCGTGGCCGGCGTAGTGCCGACCGTCATCGGAATGAGGCTGCTGGCGGAGACCTTGCGAATGCGGCTGTCCGTGGAATCCGCCATAAAGAGATTGCCCAGATTGTCGACCGAAATCGAAAGGGTCGAACTGTTCACGCCAAACGTCGCTTGCGAAGCAGGGCAGCCATCGCCAATGCTGTCAGTCTTGGCGGAGCAAACTGTACCGGAAGCGAATAGCACATGTTCAAAGCCGGTATTGATATCCAGGAACGCCACATCAGGCGTCGTCTCGCCCAGGTAGATGTTGCCCGCCGAATCCATCGCAACGCGGGTAGCAGTGTTCAGAATCTGGCTCGTGGCAAGCAGGGGCGTCGTGCTGATGCCATGCGTGCCGCCACCGGCGAGGTTATAGATGGAACCGACAACGGGCGTCACGCCAGGATTTTCCAGCGTAATCAGGGCGCCCATCTTTGCTCCGCCCAGATAAAGTACGCGGATCAGCTTATTACCCGCATCGCTCATTACGGCATCGCCGGAGGAGTCGATCGCCACGCCGTAAACCGAGCTGGTGCTGGTCGAGATTGCCGTGTTGTAAAAGGGGCAGCCATCGCCATAGGCATCCAGAGACTTGGCTCCGCTGGACCCATTGCAGTAGTTGCCGGCAGTAACCGCAGTAAAGCCACCCAGGATGGGATATATCTTTCCGGCGCCGGGAGTGCTGTAGGTGCTGTCGAGCGCAATCGCAGCCGTCAGTGGATTGGTCACCCCCTTATAGCTTGCGGGTCCCAGCACCACACGAAAGCGAATGTTTGCGGTATCTGCGATATAGACGTTCCCATAGATATCGGCTGCCGCGCCGCGAGGTTGATCTACCCCGGTAGTTGCCGTGGTTGAAACCGCCAGATTTCCATCACCCGCCGAACCTGCCGTTGTTCCAGCCACGCCGCTTCCAGAGCCGGTAGTGCTCGTAACGCCTCCGGCGAGAATCTCCATATAGCCCACTTGCGCCGAAGTGCAAAGTGGTGAAACAGCATTGCAGACGATGTGGACCAGGTTGTCTCCGTAGTCCGCGATGATCACATTGCCATAAGGATCTACCGTAAGGCCACGAGGATTGTTGAACGCGCCGGTCTGCGTAGCGGCAAGGCAGTTATCGCCAAACTTGTCCGCCTGCGCGGTGCATCCGGCCGGAGACGCGCCGCCGGCTGCCAGCGTCATGATGCCGCTCCGCGCATCGACCTTATGGATCACCTCGTTGGTCGTGTCCAGAAAGAAAACATTGCCGAAAGGGTCAGTCCCTTCGCCGTACAGGACAGATCCCAGGAGCGCCTGCGTTGCAGGGCAGCCATCACCCAGAGCATCGGTCGCAGTAAACGCGCTACCTGTCGCACAGGGAGCGCCCTTCGCTGGGTTCGCTGCGGCCCCACCAGCTACCGTGCTGATCGCATTCGCAAAAACGATCGGCGCCTGTGCGTGGGCGAAGGACGCAAGCATCAGCCCCAGACAGGCGATCAGGCCAGACAACGTTTTCCAGCGCAGTCCGAAGCTGGACTTGGATCGAAAGGAAGCAGCG
>Ga0302309_10001199_pt1 | contig 24513 bp, 19 predicted proteins | sample III_Palsa_N1_1_FD_200453 | JGI IMG/M metagenome (GOLD analysis project Ga0302309, IMG submission 200453) | Peat permafrost microbial communities from Stordalen Mire near Abisko, Sweden - III_Palsa_N1_1 | ecosystem: Environmental > Terrestrial > Soil > Palsa > Peat permafrost | place: Sweden... | reverse complement strand
TACCTTAGGACAGAGGGTAGAGACATTTTCTGATGTTTTGGTGAGAGAGGGGTATCCGAAATTTTTACCGGGACCCTATTTTTCCACTTTTTTGATAGTTCCTAAACAAATTCCTGGTAGGTTTTAGTGCTAGCGCTGTTGTGTGTGATTGATAACAAAATATTTTGTTATATAATGAAGAGAATTTCTAGCTTTTACTAGTATACCACTACTAAATTTTTAGTGGTAAGTTAAGTAGGTTATAGTATGTGTGGTTATGATAAATTTTTTCATAAGTCTTTGTCAATGCAAATGTGTTATTAAAAAATACACACTGGTGTAACTACTGTCAATTGCAATCTCTAACTTAGTTAGAGATAATGTTATTCTGTGTCGTGATTTAAAAAGTAGATAGTAAAATCCTAACTGTAGTTATATAGGGATTACAATTAGAACTTTAGTAAAAATTATGCTATTATCTATTGATTTTACCTTAGAGTGAAGGTAAGAGACATTTTCTGATGTTTTGGTCAGAGAGGGGTATCCGAAATTTTTACCGGGACCCTATTTTTCCACTTTTTCTGATAGCCCTAAACAAATTTCTACTAAGCCTTAGTACTAGCACTGTTGTGTACCATTAATAACAAAATTTTTGCTATTGTGGTCTCTTATTAAGAGACAATTAGCAGATGGTATCCAGCTAGGACTATCAGTAACCAGAAAACTATCCGATAGATAACACTGACCTAGTTAGTTATTTTAACTATGAGCCTAGACGCTAGGTGATGGTTGATGGTTGATAATATGAGAATAACAAAATTTCTGTAGTAAAAGAAATGTCGCAAGCTACATATCTAGCACTGTCTCAAGGGCCTAGTCAAGCTAGTCAAGACTTCAACAACGAGATCCCTAACTACGACGTATATTCTGAGACCATTAGGCTGCTCCAGGACTACCCCCAATACCCTTGGGATAGTGAAGAAGAGTTGCAGTTTCTAGCATCTGTATCTAGGGATGATAGGAAGAGGCTTTACGCTTTGTTCTTTGCTGTTGCCGAGTATCTTGATAATCGCTTACTTCAGTATGAGATAGCTGCTGATGAGAGTGGTGACAGGCAACTGCGGCAGGCATGGAGCTTAGGTGATGATGGTCGCAACCATGTTGCTATGGCTATGACTATGCTGTGGCCTGACTCGTATACTCTAGTTGACAGCCCAACGTTGCAACCACTCCGGTACCTGAATGACAACTATCCATGGTTGGGAAACCCTGACATGGCCGAACTCGAGATCAGGGACTACCAATCCATGCATCGGACTGCAGATGTAGCTGCAGCCTCAAGTAGGAAGCGATCTCGTATGGACCCAGGTTTTGATTACTAACACTCTCGACGAGTTTAGCAAGTCTAGACCATGATTAGATGAGCTTGATGTTACAAGCTGTAATCTTCACTACTCGAAGTAGTGTAGTTATTTCTAACATTTTGTTGTTACTATAACAAAACCTCTGAGAGGTTTAGCTGGCATCTTTTGTTAGTTTATAGTACAAACTAGATTTGTAACAGACTTATAGTAGAGATATTATAAATCTAGTTGGTAACAACTACTAGCAATCTCTCTCTAGGTGAAGTTTTTATATTGTTAGGCTATGGAATCTTTTAACAAAGATCTTAGAGAAATGTAGTAATCGACTGTTACAATGGGAAGTGACTAGACTTGTGGTATTTGAGCTGACAGAGTCAGCTCACCACCACAAATCCGATAGACCATTGATGTAAAACTTCGTTTTGCATCGGGTCTATTATGGCTGGGATAGGATTATAGTAGTCACATAACAAGTTTTGTTTGTTTTCAAACTAAACAAACCACACAAACTACAGCATTACAATGGACTGTCTTCAACCTGGTTGAAGACAACAACATCTTAACCTAACATCTTCTTACTCCGTTTGTAAGTAAGACTACTACTACTACTACTACTACTACTGTGTAAATAGCGCAGTTAACGTTATCTTGCTTTCAGACTAGCGCAACCTAAGTCTCCAGTCGATGGTTTTTGGTTAAGTTGCTTTTACTATACTATATAGTAGTGGATTTTTCTAAGCCTTTACTATTATAAACCTCTATAGTTTTTAGTAAAAGGTTAATAGGCTATAATAGAGGAAATTACAAACAAAATGCTTCATAAGTTATTGTCAATGCAAAAGTATTATTGAAAAATGCACACTAGTGTGATTAGTGTCAGCTATTCATCTCTAACTCAATTAGAGATACTACCATTTTGTGATGGTGCTCAAGGAAAATAGGAAAAAGTTCTAACTACAACCATTTTGTAATGTAATTAGGATTAGGATGAAGAAGTTACTGTAATCTATGACACTTACCTTAGGATGAAGCTTAAAGATTTTTCTCTTCTCATGTTTTTGGTCGCTAGTCGGGTACAAAAATTTTTGTACCCGACTAGCAACCAGATTTTTTCCCAAATCTCGAAAATCCCAACCAAAAAGTTGTTGGGTCTTGACGTCGGCGCTGCTGTTGCTTAGTAATACACCATTAGCGACAAAATTTTTACTATTATAGTATATTACTAAGCAACAGCTACCAGTCAGTATTCAGCCATGTCTTACCTGTCAACTAAAGAGTCATTTAACTTATGACAACCGTGACCACATCACCACTTTCTTGGAAGTCTCTGTCTATAAATACTACCTTTTTGCAACGAGTAATACCAAAATTAGTCATGGCTGATACTCAAGAAGAAAAATGTCTTTCTTTAGACCAGTTGAGCAGGTTGTTGAGCTTAATCAGTAAGTCCCACCCTCGAGACTCTATACCTGTACACCGTGAAACTGTTCCTTACCTGAAGTCAGTGGATTATCCGAGAGATAACTGGCTTCTGGAGTTCTGTCCTACTTCTGAACTTAGACCCTACTTTCCAACAATGGTATCCTAACTTCGATTACACAAGGCACATAAAGGAGATAAAGAACTTCAAGTATGAGAAGATAGATAAGAAGAGGTTGGAAGATACAACTTTAGTACTTATTGAACTCGGAGAAGCGGCTCTGGACAAAGATAATTAATTACCGACATTACTTACAACATGATGTTGTAAATACTCTCCTCCTTATTGTGAGATATCTCATCAAAGTTTTCTGCTGTTACGGTATAAAAGTTATGCCTCTATCTTCATAACAACTTTGTTGTTATAACCCTATCACATAAGAAGGTATGAATCTACTGTAATAATAAGATCGTAACTCTAGCCTTGTTTTACATCGAGTCTATAAGAGATTTGTGGTAACATATACATATAGGACCTAGAGTAGAAATCCTCTGAACATATAAATCTCTGCCCTAGACGAGTTACAATTACCAACTAGGCTGGTGATTAACATACTGTGATCCTGGTTATAACTTAATGCAGACTAATGATGTCAAGCTTGTCACGGTAACTACTGAACATAACTGACAACTGTTGCGGCGTCTCCCAAGTCTCATCCTTGATCAGGAGTTCTGCTAACCTCAAGATGTCATCGTGATAGGTCTCGAAAATCTGCTCAGACAGAAACTTCATCAGCTGATCCACTACTGATTCATAACCCACCAGTGACGATGTCATTAAGTCTAGACCGGACCCTGGAACTGGAATAAACCCAAGTACGCGCATAACTCTTTGATCTGTAGTTACAGCGGCCACAGTGCTACCACTACCACCACCATGTTTACGGCTTTTCTTCTTTCGACCCCCACTACTACTGCTGCTGTTAGCATCTTCAGTGGCGTCACCACTAAAACTAACATCCCTATAACGCCGTTTGATCATCAGGTTATCGGCCATGGTGTCTAGGATGCTGACCACAGTTCGGAGATCAACTATAGCTAAGGTTGAGGTATTGCCATGGTAGAAGTGCTTCTCAGCAACATAACCACCTAAGTAAGAGGCAACTATAGCTGTCATCATCTGCTTAGTCCAGACTATACTGCAGTCGTTGTAATTGATGATGTTGTAGCCAGCCACTCCACCAGCGCTGTTAAGTGACACCTTAGTAGGCTTGGCCACTGACTGCTTGAGCATAAAAGCAACGATAGCATGTCCAATCTCGTGAATGGCTATCCGTCGTTTGGTCTCATCATCAATCTCACTCTTGATACTCTGGTTGTGATAACCCAGCTGCAGCCTCTCAATTAGGCTGTAGATGTCTTGCAGCACCACATCGTTGCTACCATTGTCATCCGCAGCATTAGGGTTATCATTGCTACTGGTGTTACTGTTGTCAGCTTTGCTGACATCAACAGTCTTATTAGTACTATCAATAGTACTACTACCAGCAGATGTCTGTGAGAGGTAGGTGTCAACCCTAATAGTAACACCATTGCTGTTACTACTACCAGTGCTATTACCACCACTTGGTAGTGACCTTAACAAGCGACGCTGCTGCATAAACTGCAGCTCACGCTGCAGAAAGTTAAGCTGGGCTTGGGTGACTTGGCCTAATTTGCTAGAGACCAGCTGCAGCTGTGTGTCAGTCAGTGACGGTAGAGCCTTTTTGATATGCAGCAGCCGCTCAGCCTTGACAGGCAGGCTGAAGTTAATAATTTTGTCGATGCGGTTGTGGCGTAGGATGCTGTCGTCAATCTTATCGGCCTTATTAGTAGCGAAGATGAAGATAACCTTACTCTTGCAGGCTGTCATACTGTCGAGAGCACGAATCATATAGTCGCTATTGAAACCCAACAGATCATGAGCCTCATCAATAAAGATAATGCAGGGTGCATACTTCTTAATGACCGTATTGATAACCGTTGGCATGACATCTCGAGTCCGATCACGAGCCAAGATCTCAATGAACGGTAGGCCACACTCACCAGCAACAGCTTGAGCGGTAAAAGTTTTACCTGTGCCTGACGGCCCCTGAAACAGAAAAGTATACTTATTACTGCTGCTGCTTTCTCCACAGGACAATCCATAAGACTGTTGGAAGATGCTAACAGTGTCAGCGATGATACTCTTGAGCTCATCATTGCCAATAACATCACTGAACCTGGTCTTAATACCTTTGTGGAGCTTGTACAACTTACCGATACCACCCGGTAAGTAATAACAAAAAGGTTCAATCATGCTGAAGGTGCCATAGAGGAAACTTAATGTTACTCCGAAGCTAATAAGGGTCAGGGCTTCAGTACTAAACATTTTAGAGTCTACATCTGACAGTCACTGTCAATTTTTTGTTATACATCGCAACAGTACAATTTTTCGTTACAACCGCGAATTACAACTTACATAGTGTAACTTATACTAAGATAAGTTATAGTCTTTACTGTAAACTGTTTTGTAGTTGAGTCTGCAAGACTTTATAGAGATAACCATCCTGGTCTGTGTAACAAAGGTCTTATGGTATAGGCAAAGTCAAAGGTATATGAGAATTACAGTATTTATCAAACTATCATTTTTTTACTAATACTTGGTTACCAAGTATGTCTAGTTAGTAGGGTTAACATTGTTATTAATAACAGCATCGTTATCAATAACATCGTTATTAGTAACAGTATCAATACTGTTACTAACAGTAGCAGCAACAGATGACGACAATCTCACACCATCCTGGTAGCTGTTAACTTTGATGATACTGTGTGTGAGATGATCGTAGGTGATCCACAAGCCTGTCTTGTAGCCATCGACCGTCTGCCCGACTATATAACGACCTTTGTTATGGTTGTAGTGGAAGTGAGGGCCATGTAGCTCACCACTTTGATAGTGGTCCTCTGTTTGCAGTACCATGTTATGGTTGGCATCCTCAATGAACTTGCGATGTATACCGTGATACTGACCACCCATGTAGTTGGCAGATGAGACAACTTGCCCCCTCTCGTTGTAAAAGTTCCACAGACCGTCCCTTCTATTATTCACATGCTGCCCCTGTGACTTAATAACACCTTTTCGATGATGTTGGTGCTGGTCATTACTGCTATCACCACCACTACTACTACTACCATTACTGTCATCATCGTCATGAGACTGACTTGGGCTAATATCGTGGTACTTGGTGTAGAGACCATGACGTTTACCAAAATAGTGACATCCGGTAATTTTTATGGCCCCTGACTCGTACCAACCCTTGTAGTCACCATGAAGTTGGTCCTTGTAGTAACTAAGCTCCTCCTCTAGTACGCCATTGACGTAGTAGCTCTGCCAGATACCGGTCTTCTTACCACCGTTATAATAACCAATCCATACAGGTTGACCGGTATTGTTACATTCAGCATATAGACCATGGAGAACATCGTTCTGATACTCAGCTATCTTCTTGGTTTTACCGTTAACGTGGTACCAGCAGAACTGTCCGTGCTTCTTATGATGGTTGTAGTTACCGACCGTATCAATGCTACCATCATAGAAAAATGTCATAACTGGCCCATGGAAGGTATCGTGATCAGAGTTGATCAGCATCCCAACCTTACCGTTGTTGTGGTAATAGACCTGTCGACCATGAGGTTTACCGTCTAAGTATGTACAGTGCGAAGTTATACGATAATAGTCAGAGACTGTGCCTCCTACATGCACTCTTGCTTCATTTGAAGTATCGTCTGTTGCTTCTTCTGAAGCAACAGCTGTTCCACCTAGAACATCATTTGATGTTCCACCTAGAACATCATTTGATGTTCCTAGTAAAGGAGTTATAGGTTGCAAGGTCGTAGTCTCAGATAGACCTGTCCTATAACCTCGAACTAGCTTGTAGGCCTCAAGTGTCAGGCCAGTAGTGTCGTTGTCAGCATCCTCGATCTCTGTGACGTCATCATCATCGTCATTATCATCAACATCGATGAGGAAGTCATCGATCTCAATATCAGTGTCGTCTTCACCTTCTACGGAGTTGAGAGCGTGATTAATGTCAGCGGTAGCGGTGTTAACTTGCTGGCTACCACCAGACTTCATATCAAAACGATAAGTATCGCTGCCGTTAACTGTGATACCCCTGTTACAGTTATTGCTGTACCACAGCTTCATAAAATAACTGTCGCATGCAAACTGCTCAGGCAGTAGCTGATAGGGTACACGCAACCAGATCTCTCTCTGTAGATCTTGGTGTAACTCAAGCAGCCAGTAGCAGGGCCAATTGTATAACAGTCTATCTATCAGATACTCGAAGTAGTTATTATCATGAAGATAGTGGTAGAGAACAAAACTATCTTTCAGCAGTTCATTATCACTACTTTGATATTGGCCACTACCCATCAGGAAGGAGATGTAGTTATTAACTGCTCTAACCGAGTATTCGGCCGGCAAAGTAACCTTGACTGCCTGCGACAAGATGTCCTTTGCACCGACGGTGTTGGTAGTGGTGGTAGTAGTGGTAGTAGCACTACTAATACCACCACTATCACCTCTATCACAGTTGGCTAGATCATATAGTAGACCAGAGCAATTGTTAACTCTGACAGCCACTTGCTGAGATAGATCACTAGAACCAGCATCACTATTGTCACCACGGCAGATGATTACTACGCGATAATCACAGTCTGACACAGTATTTCCTGACATATTCTTTGTTAAACAAAGAGTTATACTAGTATATTCTTAAATTTTATTATAGTTTCAAGATTCACCACAAAATGGCAGAGAATTTGTTGCTAAAAGGAAGTTTGCTGCCAAAAGACACGGTTTGTTGTTAAAACCTCTTTTAACAACAAACCGTCTCCACTGTGGCTAGGGATTTGTTGTCAATACCCCTTTTAGCAACGGTCTGCCTCTACCATAACTAAACATAGTTTAGCCATGGGTGGGTTCAGGGAAGGCTGACAGAGTAATGCTCTGGGCGAATACTCGTTGAGCAATGATGTAGGTACGAGCGAAAATCTGCGGCTGAGCGAGGAAGAACAGTAGAATGAAAACTTCAGCCACAAAGAAGGTAGAGGTGGAGCGGCCGAATAGCTTAATATACAAAAATTCTATAGTTAACAGCACTATGGTTGCAATAACCATCTGTGTGATAAGTAGCCAAATAGTTACGCTGGTGTCCTCATTAGGGGTAGGGGCTGGAATAATATAGTTAATAACGATTGCAAAGAAGATAGCTAAAGCCGACAGTAGTATTATATCAAGGATTACTCTAATCACGAAATGCCAGTTGGCAGCTGGTAGTCTGAAGAACTCACCCTCATCTTCGTCTGTGCCATCAGCGTTTGTGGCCTTGTTGCCAATTAACCATGCCATTCTTACACACTTTTATTGGGTATTTTTATTACATGCTTTTTTATTACATGCTTTTGGTAACTATATTTACTAGACACCATCTTCTACTAGATACCATCTTCTACTAGACACCATCTTCTACTAGACATCTTCTCTCTACTAGACACCATCTTCTACTAGACATCTTCTCTCTACTAGACACCATCTTCTACTAGACATCTTCTCTCTACTAGACACCATCTTCTACTAGACATCTCCTCTCTACTAGACATCTTCTCTCTACTAGACACCATCTTCTACTAGACACCATCCTCTACTAGACATCTTCTCTCTACTAGACACCATCCTTGCTGAACCCCACTTCGGCTAAGCGAGCTTACTATGCAATTTTAAATTGCATAATTGATTGACAGTACTATTGTCGAGTTGAAGTTTTATCTATCGTTCGTAAACAAGAGGAGCTTACTAATTTGTGGCAGGTTGAGCTTTTATACACACGCACACACGCACACACGCACACACCCCATATCGTTAAGGGGCAACAGCAGATTTCCGGTTGACAAGTAGAGGGTTGTGCCAACGACTGATTCGGTACTTGCGGGCCAAATGCTTCTCATTAGACAATGAAGAGACCCAGAAAGAGGTGATAGTACTTCTGTGACCTTGGCTGCTGAAACCGTTGTTGCAGCTGGTGCCGACTACTGCCGACTGACAGGAACTGTCATCACTAGCACTAGATCTACGGGCTCGGATACCTCTAACCAACTTAGGTTGGTTTTGATCACGACCCTGGTCTCGGCCTTGACTGTAATCACATAAGCTGCTGCTTCTGGCCCTAACACCTCTGACGACGGTACTGGACTTGTCGCATTGACTGTTGCCACAACAGTTCTTGTGGACTGAGTCTATTTGTGTTAACCGATCTTCCAAGAAGTGGAAGCGGGCATAACCAAACTTTTGGTATGCACTAACAATATCGAAAAAGGGTACACCCTTAAGGTTACCTGCCGTGTAATTAAACAGAGAAACGTTATTATTAAGAGTGAGTTGTCCTGTAATTTTCGTGTCCGCTATACCCAGTTTACGTAGCAGCTCTTTTTCTGGTTTTCTATCGTACGGGTAGCTAGTGGTTGGGTCCATCCGAGCTGTCAGAAAGCAGATAGCATCTTCATGTCGGGTCGTTAGTAACTCGTTGACCCAATCTGCTAGCCCTTCCGCGATTGGCTCCTGCTCTTCACCTTTGTCGTGCCTAACTAACGTCTCGTCGATATCAAAGATCCAAACAATACGCGTTGATCCTAGCTGCTCTAGGTCTATCTCTGTGGGGTTATGAACTTCGTAAATTATTGCCGTCATTCTTTTTGTAAGCGAAAATATAATAATTGTGCGTCAAACAAAGTTGTATTGGGAGATTCCTACTTACAATTAGGATCAGTCGTTATTAGGACAAGAAATAGCTTAACAAATGCAGTTACTATAACTACCGTAGTTCGTACACTTACTATAACTACCATAGAAGATGTTGACAAACAAACACTGTTGATAGATAATAATCTATCCCAGCAACTTTTGCGGTACTGATCTAATCAGTACAAGGACGATTTAGGCTAACTCTCTCCCCCCTCCACTACTTAACACGAGCTCTTGTGTAGTCGATTAGTTCAGGACCAACAAGCCCCTCATCGATCAAAGTTAGACTATTGCCCAACGGGTGACTAACAGTTAAGCTGTAAATCACTGCATTAGGTGAGTATCTGATGATAACCTCGTTGTTGTTGTCGTTACGACTTAGGAAGGCCTGAGCTAGAGGGTGAGTTTTGCTAACAATGTAGCTGGTTTCAGCTGTGGGTCGTTCCAACTTGAGCTGCCGTCTGACCAGCTCGTTATCCGCGCTGTCCTCAACTTGATCAGCAAAAGGTTCGTTGAACTTCTCATTCTTAGACACACCAGAGGTTCGTAGGTAGCTGATTGCAATCTCATCAGCATCATAGGTGGTACTGAGATAAATCTTGTCATTACTGTACAACTCAGTGATCTTGTAGTAGGGTTCACCCAGGAACTCGATAGTCCTAACAGTCAGTTTGTAGTTCTGGTACTGCTCCATGATTATAGAGTTAACTCGGGCATCGAAGACCTTGTAGTTACCTGATTCTCTCCATATCTGTTTAAGCCTGTCAAAGTACTCAGGACCACGTTTGACTTGGGCCTCTGGTATACGACCCTCCATCTTAGAGTTATGCATCATAAAATTTAGTAGATCTTGAGTCTTGATAATATAGTACGCACCATTAATCTTGTTGGTCCTCAGATCCAGCTGACCTATTATGATGTCCTCCTTAGGCCTAGTGGTGTCGATCACAGTAGCTGCCGCTATCGAAGGTAACAACCGCTCTCTACCAGCAGCAGAAGCTACTGTTGCTATACTGATGATTGTTGGATTAGCTACACCTCTACCACTAGCTTCTGATTTCAGCTCCTCTCTAGCCCTCGTCCTGATCTCGAACTCTGCTTGTGTTCGCGTCTTGGCTGTCGCAAAACCCTCTGGTACAACGGCAGTTGGAACTTGACCCCTACTAGCTGAAGTTTGACCTCCACTTGAGGTCAAATCCCTTTGTACAGTAGGGTAGTGGATTGTGACAGTGAAAACACCATCATTCCTTAATTCATCAATGGAGTATTGACCGGAGTCAAAGCTCAAATAGTAATAGGCCATGTCATAAGGTAAAAATCTGGCCAATTCAGCCGGGTAGCGCTTACGGTCGACAACAGAGAAAGCTTTGTAACTCATACTATCTTTTAGTTGGCTAAAAATTGTGAAATTATGTCTGGGGATTCTCAGACATGCCAACTAGTTGGCATGTTAGAAGATATGCCAACTAGTTGGCATGTTAGAAGATATGCCAACTAGTTGGCATGTTAGAAGATATGCCAACTAGTTGGCATGTTAGAAGATAATTGCTGATATATTAACCACTCTGTAACGGACTAGTAATCGGTCGCAGTGTGACCTTACAAACTAGTCGATGTATTGCTGATATATTAACTAGTCTGTAACAGACTAGTAATGGGTCACACTTTGACCTCACAAACTAATTGATATGTTGAGAGATAATTGAGGTAAACGAAGTTTTTGTCCCAGGCAGAATAACAACAAAAGTACCATGCCTTATGAGACAATCCAACTTGCCGAGGCTGGCACAGATAGGGAAAAGCTGTTGTCAATTAAGCGCGAGCTGTACAACAAGCTAACCTGTCAAGTCATAGACATGGTTGAGATTGTCAGTATTACCAACTACAGCATGACCATCGAGTGTACCTGTCAGCGTCTAATGTTCTTGTCATTCCCTGATGAGCTGGAGTTGAACGAGTCTGGTATTGAGGTCCAGTTTAAGGGGCCACTAACAGTGACCTCAAACATGATCCCTCACTGCCTGGACGTGGGTGATGACAATAGTGTACTCTTCCATTTGGGCTCCAAAGATGAGATTAGTCTGCGGCTGCATCTGATTCGTGGCTCTGCTAGCCAGCACGCCAAGTTCTGCCGCTTTGTCTGTTTGCAACAGCCAGACAACTCATTCCAGCTTGACGTCATGCGCGGTGTCTACCGTGATGTGCTTAAGTCCATCACTACTACTACTACTAACAGTGTTACTGGAAGTAGTGATTCTGCTATTACCAGGGGCGACACTTATTGTACTGTCCCTACCAATACTGAACCCGTTACTGGATAGTGTTATTACCAGCCAAACTTACTAGGGTAGAAGTTTTGTTTGTTGATAGAGCTAGACCAAAACAAGGTTTTACCTTTTGATAGTTGCCGTGTCAGATACTGCTCAGACATACCAACTAGTTGGTGTGTTAGAGGACTTTGTCTTCAGAGATGTCTCTAAGAGATCTCATCTAATAAGCAAACCATCAAACATGGCAACTATTAGACATATCTTTGACGTGTCAGAAGCCATGTCAGATGCTTATCTTTAGAGATCCCTTAAGGGATCTCATCTAATAAGCAAATTACCACAAATCTAGTCTGTTGGTGTCAAATATTACAATACCACTTCACCGAAAATAAACAAGAAAATTTTTTTGTTTAAAACAAGTCATGTCGTACGATCAACCACCTAAACTGCCCTTTGAAGGTAGTAACAGTTCGATACCCTATGATGCTTCTAGCCAACCTATTGCCGCCAAGCAAACTGCCCAGTCTTACACGCAGGAATTCTCCCTTGACGAGATCTACAGCTCTGAGCTGCCCAACATAGACAAGATCCCTCCTCCCCCCTCTGGTGCCGCCTACCTGAAAACACCAGCCAAGCAGCTTCAACAGAAGCAGCAGCAGCAGCAGCAGCAGGTCTATAAGCCACAGCAGCATCAGGTCTATAAGCCACAGCAGCAGCAGCAGCAGCAGGTCTATAAGCAGCAATGTCATCAGAAGTCTCAGAGCCATCAGTCTTCTTCGAGACTGCAGAGTCAGTCTCATCAGTCCTCACACTATGTGCAGCCCCACTGTCAGCAGCAGCAGCATTGCCATAAGAGGTGCGACTTCAGACCGGCCATCAAGCCTGTTGAGAAGCCCCCTTGCCATGGTCCCTACTTCAACAACTGCGGCCCCTGCCACAAGCCTGACGACGGCAAATCCGGTGAGTGTAACAAGGAGCGTCACCCCATCTACCCGTACACCTGCAGCAACCGTCGTCGCTTTGGCTGCTTCCGTGTCCGTCGTCGTCACCGTTCGTCCTCTTCCTCCAGTTGCTCATCCTCGTCATCCTCGTCTTGCAGCTCCTCCTCTTCCTCTAGCTGCTCCTCATCCTCGTCTTCCTCCTCATCCTCGTCTTGCTCTTCCTCCTCATCCTCGTCCTGCAGTTCCTCCTCTTCCTCTTCGTCCTCATCCTCCTCCTCGTCTTCGAGTTGTGGACACCGCAGGAACCACAATGTGGTGAGACCCTGCTGGAGGCCAATTACTAAGCCCTGCAACACTGGCTGTGGTAAGTGGTAAGTAGTAGTTAATAGATGGTAGTTCGTAAATCTACCATAGGTGATTGCTTGTTGACTAGGTCAACAATCCTTGGGTACTTGTAGTTAGAAGCTCTACTACAGACAGCTTCTATTATTAGAGACTCTGTACTGCAGCTCTAGTAGTAGGAGTTGTCTATAAGACTTTGCTACAGAGTCTTATTATAAGAAGTTTATAAGACTCTGTTAGTAAGAGTTGTCTATAAGACTTTGTAGCAAAGTCTTACTATAAGAAGTTTATAAGACTCTGTTAGTAAGAGTTGTCTATAAGACTTTGTAGCAAAGTCTTACTATAAGAAGTTTATAAGACTCTGTTAGTAAGAGTTGTCTATAAGACTTTGCTACAGAGTCTTACTATAAGAAGTTTATAAGACTCTGTTAGTAAGAGTTGTCTATAAGACTTTGTAGCAAAGTCTTACTATAAGAAGTTTATAAGACTCTGTTAGTAAGAGTTGTCTATAAGACTTTGCTACAGAGTCTTACTATAAGAAGTTTATAAGACTCTGTTAGTAAGAGTTGTCTATAAGACTTTGCTACAGAGTCTTATTATAAGAAGTTGTAAGAAGATCTCACTAGGAGTTATTTGTAAGACTTTGCTACAGAGTCTTATTATAAGAAGTTGTAAGAAGATCTCACTAGGAGTTATTTGTAAGACTTTGCTACAAAGTCTCTTCACAAAAAGTTTGCAAGGTCTGTCATAGTAGACCTTGTAGCAGAGTAGTTTACTAGTTGATTACATGACTACTGTTGTAAAGTTTGTATGGGGAGTCTACTAACAACAACAACAACAAAAAAAACCGTTTTGGTCGAACTCGTTAAAGGTTTGTGTTACTAAACACGCTAGTGAAGACTTACTTCTTCTTCTTTTTCTTGGCACTGCTGTCATCCAGCTTGAGCATGTCACCCATCCTACGCTCGAGAGCTCGACGCTGCTTCCTGTTGAGATTGCCAACACCGTGAGCGCTGAGCTCCTTCTTAACCGTATCTTCTTGCAAGGCCTCCTTCAACATTATGTTGAGATCCTTGGCGTTTAAACCCTTTAACTGTTCCAATAATTGATCATCTAAACCCTGCATTTTCTTTTAGATCTGATAACTTTTAGAAAGTTACACTAATTTCGTCAGTGTACTAGTAAAATCCTTGGATATAGCAACTATCAAACATGGTAACTATCAAACATGTCAAAGACATATCTCTGACATGTTAGAAATTATGCCTGATAGTTGCCATATTAGAAGTCATGTCTAATAGTTGGCATATTTGAAAAAGGGGTAAAACAAAGTTTTACTCCGACTCTACTATCTAAATGTCTTCTGCTTCTGCTTTGGTCAAGGCTGACGGTTTTATTAACGCTAGAGATACTACTGTAGTCTACATTGACGGCTCAGCCAGGCCTGTCAATGGCCAGAACCGTGCTGGTTATGGCGTCTTCTGGGTAGATGACGACTTTCGTGACTTGACCACTCAGGACGAGGTACAGGCAGACGCTAGCTGTATTGCTAATGGCGGCAGTAGTAAGGCTACTTGTGCCAGGGCTGAAGTTATGGCTATGAAAGTAGTGTTACAACAGATAGTCAGTGAACAGTTGGCCCCTAACTTGACTATCATCATCAAGTGTGACAACATCTACGTGGTTAGAGGTGTCAATGAGTGGATGAACAAGTGGCATCGTGAGAACTTTCGTGATCGTGCCCATGCTGACTTGTGGCGTGACATTTATGGTGACTACTCCCTAGTCAGGGCGCAAGTCGTAGTTGAGCATGTCTACGCTCACCGCGGTGAGTTCGGCAACGAGATTGCCGATCAGCTGGCCAAAGGTACCATGACTATAGAGCAAGCCATGACTGTCAAAGATACTACCGGTGTTGGTGGTAGTAGTAGTACTCATAGACAACCACATAATACTTCAAAACAACCTCTTGCTGTCACCACACAACCGACTCCATCCAGTAGGCAGCTGCCTATTAGGCCAGCAACCACAACTATTAGGCCAGCAACCACTGTAGCGCGACCACCCATGGTCAAAGCCCCAACAACAGCTGACAGGTTCGGTCAGTGGTTGATGACTAACCAGGCTGTGACAACTACTACGTCTGAAGTTCAACATGGTCAGCAGTTGAAGGCTGCAGGCCAGAAAGGTGGTATCACCTTCTACCACACTGGCACTGTGCTGCCACAAGGTCCATGGTGGCAACAGATGTGGACAGCTTACAAACAACAGTAGTAGTAGTAGTAGTAGTAGTAGTAGTAGTAGTAGTAGTTTCTATGGTACATACGTTCCCAGAACATATATTGTAAAATTACCTTACAAGTAACTTGTAAGAGGTGCTTGTTATAATCCTTCTTTATGAGTCTTGTAAGAGAGTTGAGTAGAAACCATCTAAGTAGGTTTTTTATAACTCTCTTACAAGACTCCCGTAGTAAGAATTGGTTAGAAACACTATAGGACGATCTTAGATATTAATCTCTACCAAATCTCTCTAGTGAAGATATAGTTATAAATTTTGTTTACAAGACTTTGTTACGAAGTCCTCTTCTGTACATCCTCACAGCCTACTCCTTAACAAGGACTTAGATATAGGCCTTATCTATAAGACCTTGTAACAGGGTCTTTGTAGGCATTACTTTTACGACTCATAACAGAGATGTAGATCTGTTCTTTTCTCCCGTTGGGTTGTCTCTGACAACATAACTTGTTCTTAGAGTAGAGCAGAACAGAGCAGAGCAGAATAGAATGGAAATCTATTGTGTTTCAAGCTAACACTGGCTTATTAGCTGTCTCAGTGTGAATGGTCCACTCAAGTATGCAACGGTGACTATTACTGGTGTCATGACCAGCACAACAGACTACCCTATTGTAAGGTAGACAGAAAGAGAACTTACAGTCTAACGTATAAACTACTACGGCCTGTTCAACATTGAAGAGATGAAACTTCTTGTGGTAGGTGAAGGTGATACCCTCATTGCTATCATAGATGATGATCTTGAGTTTATTATCTTGACTAAAGTCGCTAACATACAGACTCTTCTCTGGCCTAGTGAAGATGTTGTGTAGTAACAGGAAGATTGGGTACATACAGGTTTGAGTGGTCAACATCAAGACCATATACATCAACGACCGAGTACTGCAGAGTGGTAGCAACATTGTCTCTTTTGCTGGTGTTGTTACTGTCTCAACTACATTAGATAGCTGAACACTATAACATTTATTATTACCGTAGTTTGTCTGTAGGTCACGTAGGAACCTGGACAACTTCTTATATCGAACAAAGTTATAGTCGATAGTGGTTCGAGGAAAGTCTACCTCTACCTGCTTGAGAATACCTACACTGTTGTCACTACAAATATCTCCGGTAGAAGTGGAGGCACGAGCGGAAGCAGAAGCTGTCTCAGTCGTGTAACCTAAAGAGACAGAGTGTATGTAATCGGATAGTTTGATCGTACTAATGTAATGATAGTCATCATCCATTATTTTACTATCTTATTTTATAAATTGCTAATACAACAAAATTTCATACTAAGCCAGCTTCCCTTATTAGAATCACAGATTCCGATTGGAGACTACAGTTGAAAATTGTTGGAGTTACGATATTACTACTAACAGCAAGTGGTCTACAGTCATTCGGAATATTACTTACGGTTCGAAATGACAAAACTCTTATCACTAGTAATAACAACAACAACAAAAGTGTTACTGCCTGAGATGTTAAGTATCCTGTTTTTTTTACTACTCCTAATGATAAAAGCTGTTGATAACAAGAACTACTGAGTTGGTTTAACTACTCAACCAAATAACTGTTGTCGCCATCGACTGTTAGAAGATGCAGGTTAAGCTACTGTCAGAGAGGGCTCAAATGCCGACCAGAGGTAGCAAGTTTGCTGCTGGCTACGACCTGTTCTCGGCCAACAAGGATGAGATGACAGTGCCAGCTAGAGGCAAAGCTCTAATTCCCACCGACATCACAGTGGCTGTGCCTGTTGGCTGCTATGGTCGAGTGGCTCCACGTTCGGGTTTGGCCACTAAACACTCACTGGATGTCGGTGCTGGCGTCATTGACAGTGACTACCGGGGTTCAGTTGGGGTAGTCTTGTTCAACCATAGTGATGTTGACTACGTCGTCAGATGTGGTGACCGGGTGGCCCAGCTAATCATTGAGAAGATTGAGACACCTGATCTGGTGCAAGTTGAGAAGATTGATGACGCGACAGAGCGTGGTAGCGGCGGTTTCGGTTCCACCGGCTACTAAAAGATAAAGATACCTCGCTTATAGTACCACTTCAAGTGGTATTATGTAGGACCACAGCATTTTCACTAGCTTACCTTCACAGAAAGTAGGAGTGGGAACTGTACTAGGTGACAGGCTACCGGCAGTACTGCTCATGGCAACAAGACTTTACCACAGTTAGTTGGTAATTCTAACTATAAGCCGACTAGTATAGATTGTTCCTTCTTACAACACCCAGTTTTTGCTTGTTACAATATAAAAGTTACCTGATCGTATTAGTATTAGTATTAACAACCTCCCAGAAGTTGTTATAAATAACAGTTATTACTGCTGTATATATATGTATACATGATTTGTGTAAACTGTCTATGACAGTTTTACTAATACTCACACTTTGACTATGACGGTTGTTAACAGCTGTGATGGTACATATATATGTACACATCTACCTACATAGATATAAGTATGAATTTCGAACCAGGCTGCTTGTTCAAGCAGAAAACATGGGTGGTGACGGTATTACTTTAATCAACCAGAGTACTGGTGACGTTGTCAACTGTGAAAGCTGGACGGACTCTGTCCCCAGCGGCGCTGACATCATGAGGATTGCTCATTATTTGAACTGGGACAGAACCGACGTCTTGATGTCAAAATCTGACAAGGGTTATAAACATGGCCATCTTCTCAATGCTACTGGTGATACAGTAGAGTATACTGAAGTTTTTGATGGCAAGCCTCTCAACCATCTTATCAGTAAGGCTGCTAATCCAGATCAGCATCTGGACACTGACGCAGCAACGCAGCAACTCAGCTTGAGAACTCATTGTCGCTGCACTGTGTCCAAGCCGACCACACAGTGCACACGAACCGTTCGATGTGACTATTTTGATTCTGAGGATGGTCGCTTCCGCTATAACTTTTGGATACCTAATGCTGTCAGTATCACTCAGACTGTCAGTGGAGTCAATTATACCATTCGTCAGCAGTGGGATGCGAACTTTAACCACTACCCAGACTGGCAACGTCATGACCTGTCTCACTTGTCTGTGTGACACAGCTGAGACTGATGACATGTTTGTGTTGCGTCTGTGGACTGATAGCGAGGGTCTTCAACGCATTAAGGGTATGCCTGCGGTTACTCCAGATAACTTGGAGGCAGTACTGGCTGGCAGTAAGAAGGTTCACCATCTTGGTCGTGTGGTCAAGTCTGTTGACGAGCGTAGGACAGGTTTGACATTTGCTGCTTTGGACTGTCTACTCCATGACTCTCAACAGGGTGGAAACAAACAGCTGAGACCGCGACTTCAGGCGTTCGTTACTAAGTTTGGAGGTGAAGCTGATTCACCGCTCTACCTGGGTCTGATTGACGCGATCAACACATGGTTGGGTGGCTCTAGTCTAGATTCGACCATCAGCTGGCTGATGTCATCCTAGTATAAGTCTTGCCAGTCTCTCGGTGAGACAGACACAGCTACCTGTGGTACGACCAAGACTCGATTACAACTTTAAGTTGTACTCCTACATTATGAGTGATGAAAAACTTAGCTCTATACTAACTGTAGTAGTCTAGGTTACAGTTATGATTGTATTTGTAGCAAGTATGACTGTCGTTGTATTAGAGTAATGTTTAGACTATTGTATCTTTTTTTTGCTTATTGGGTAAGCAAACACTTAATAGTACTAATACACCACTACCGGTTGACAATTTGCACCTGACAGGCTTGTCATCCAGATACAGTTACACCAATTAGATTGGTGTCAGTGGCAACCCACTATTGTTGCTGTCAACATGTTAGGTTAGTGTTGACAACGGTCACGGCAGCCACAGCTAACTAGATGAGACAGATCCTCGCTGGTGAACTCTATCTTATCCTCCGCGAACTCCGATAGTGGAATATCGGCCAGTCGTGACCTAAGATCCTCTTGGTAGTTCAAACTGCCCAGCTGTGACAGCTTCAGGGTTTTGAGTCGGGCAATGAACTCATTAATAACAGCAGGTTGACATGAGACGATTACATAACAATAGAGAGGGAAACGACTACCCTCAACTTGGGCATTGTAGATGCGTTTATCGACGGTGAGCCTGACAACTGCCGCCTTGCTACCACGCTGATTGTAATCGGAGTACTGGTTGATATCAAGATAGCCTTGCTGGATCCACTGGCAGGCCAGGTCGATGTCCACATCGAAATCCATAGGGTCAACTATGTTAGGTAAGAATATATCAAGTTCCTCAGTCATGACTTTATAGCTTTATCCATGTCAACAGACAATAGATGTTATATACATCAGTTTATTATTACTCCAGTTGTGATTGAAATCCAGCATCTACCAGCATCTACCAGCATCTACCAGTGAGACCAGTTAGGATATATATATACACAAATCTTCATTCAGCAGTACTGTTAGTTGACAACAAGTAGTAACTTCTAGGAAGCTACTGAGGTAACATTGCTTTATTACTTACAGAGACAGTACAGCAAAACTATCAGTGCAGCAATCACTATCAACGTAACTGGAATACCAAATAGACAGATAGAGATGATGGCTTGACTCATCGCAAAGTACAAGTTAGTCTGCTCACACTGATAGTTGTCCAGTGCAAAACTAATAACGATGGCCACAATAAGAACTCCGAACTCGGCGATCGCATAGAGAATAAGTATAACTTTGGTTGCATACCTAGTTTTGCCTTTATGGTAGCTACGGATAATTTCGATGACTGACCAACCCACCATGATAGTGAAGATAATGCCAACTGCCAGCACATAGTGGTTAATGTAGGTGGTTCTGACATTGTTAACAACATTAGGGCCACCAGCGCAGTACACACACACAGATGTGCCAATGCAAACTATGCCATGGTTGAGTTTGTAGGCTGCATAGACGATCTGAGCGACATGGTAGCACAGCTTGACAGGACCAAGCAGTGTGAACAGTAGTATGAGATTGATTTTACCAACTAACTTTTCGATTCTGTCTGATGGTGACACTGTCCTTATATTTCTCACGTTCTTTATGTCCGTTACACTCCTCGCATTTTGTGCGTTCTGTACTGGTGATGTTCTCTCGTCTGGTAGGTCTTCGACCTCTGTCTCCAGTAGAGACAGAGGTCCCAACTCAATATCTGCTGCTGCTATGGTTGACATTTCCTGTTGATAGGCAAGCTTTCTTTTAATCAACAGTTACAATGTCTAACAGGAGTAGAGTACTATAGGTCAGGGACTAGTGAAGACACAATACTGTTGACATATATGTAAAACAGTTCTTTTTAATTACTGAAAAATGGGAGCTGATATCCACTGCTACCTGGAGGTAGCAACTTCTGTTACTACTACTACTGCTACTGTTGATGATGATAGTGTTAGTGCTAGTCAGCAAGTTGCATCGCTGATGATCTCGTCAACAACATCATTATCGACAGCAGATATGGTAGTTAAGTGGGTCGAAAAGCCTGACGCCACATTGTGGTGTTACCAGAAGCTTGATAAGTATGCGGCTGACTGGCAGCCAGACATGATTGATATTGGTCGTCACTACCTCTTCTTCGATATGATCGGCTACGTTACCGATGTGGCTGGTTACAAACTACGCACCTTTAGAGCCGGCCGCTCCAAGGATGATGTTAAGGTGCTACCACGAGCTGGCTACTTGAACCCCTGCCGACTCAGCCCCCGAGTCCAGTTCCACTACTATAGTCCAGATCGTATACATTACAGCTCAAGCATTATGACAGCAGCTGAGTTCCACAATGACAACTTCTGGTCTAGTCAGCTAGTTGAGTGCATTCCAGAGGATGCAGACTCCTTCCTAGTTGACAAAGATTTCATTGATGATTATGATCAGCAGTTTGCTAACTGTCACCACAAGCTAGTTGGTGATTACAAGAGCCACTGTACTGGTGCTTACAACGTCATTGACGGTTGTATTGATCACACCATGGCTCATTACAAACTATCTGATTGTGATAAGGACAAGATTCGTTTCGTTTACTGGTTTGATCAGTAGTTAAACTTAACACTACTTTGTAACAAAGTAGTACTATTAAAGGTTGTCTTGTTAGAGTAAGAACTACAATAGTTATAGGTTGACAACACTATAACACCATAACTTGTAGATTTACCGCTATAACTGCTGTGTCAAGCAGTCTCTACGAGGCTGCAAATCTACTAGATTGCAATTTTTACCGAAGATTTTTGAAGTTAGCTGATAATCGAGTAGCACACAGAATGGGCCCACTAGACTACCAAGGTTAACAGTAATAGAACATGGTGTTATATATGTATATATAGGCCACAGCATGCAAGAATTAAAGATGATGAACTGTAATCGAGCAAACATAGTATAAAATCAAGCAGATGGTGTCAAAGCGTGATAAGGAGATTGAAGAGAATGAGACCGAGAAGTCCAGCAAGCATAGAATGCGACTTAGACCTCGTAACTCACCAGCCTTGAAGCGGTTGCAGAGTATACTGTCAGCGATCAACAACGCCTCAACTAAGGAGAGTCAGACACCAAGAATCAGCCAGCCAGTAAAGGTTAAGCAGCAGCTATCAAAGGTCAAGCACAAGCGGTCTATCTGTAAGGACAATCAAGCTTCGCTGTCGCCGTCATCAGAGATGGAGGTAGATAAGCCCAAAAAGAAGGTGAATAGGTTTATTATCTTTGACAGCGATAGCGATGGTGACAGTGATGGTAAGCAGGATGCTGATGCGTGGCACCAAAATAAGGGTGACACAGGAATCGTTAGCGACGCCAGCGACGCTGATGATGAAGAGGCCAGTGATGATGAAGAGGCTAGTAGCGATGAGAGTGAAGAGCCTATCGTGGACGACAGCGATCCACACGCTGTACTGGTAAACGAGATTGACGGTGAAGTGGACATGATGAGGGAAACAACCTGGTTTAAGAAGCTACCGGGAGCTCAACAGGCCAACTACCAGAAGCTGTTGTCTGACAGCCTGTATCTGGACAAGAGTGACATCCCCTGCCTTAAGGATATCCTGGATCTGTCAGGTAAGCTTGACAAGGTTCACATGAAGCAGCTGATCATGGAGTTGCATGACTTAGATGGTGAGTTCGTTAAGATCTCACCTGACTACCATAAGAAGTGTCATGAGCTCAAGCTTCGCATAGACAGGCTGAAGGCTGGCAAGCAGGATTTGGCTGTCAACAGCGGTGCTAACAGTATCCTACTAAGGATCATGGACAGTCATCATTCTGATAGCATCAAGGAGATGTTGTACAACAAGTACACCATGAATGCCGACTGTGACTCTGAGAAGCACAAGGCTCACACCTATGTTGAATGGGCTCTGCAAATGCCAGTCAAACAGTCTGCCACTGACACTGCCACTGACACTGCCACTGACACTGCCACTGACACTGCCACTAACACTGATACTGTCACTGCCACTGCTACTGCCACTAACATCATAACTTCGGTAGAAGCCGGGATGACACCGCTTGACGTCCTAACCTCTACTACCAGTTCATTGTCGTTAGCAAAGACCATGGTAGCAGAAGAACGACTGCAACTCAACAAGCTGGTGTCTGAACTTAGTGCCGAGTTCGACGGCAAGATTTTTGGTTTAACAGCTGCCAAAGAGGAGCTGATAACCTTAGTGTTTGACATCCTGTTCGGTGACAAGGTTGCTTCTGGTAGCACCAAAGCTGGTGCTACTAGCAAGAAACAGCAGCAGCAGCAGACAGACTATAGGCCACGATGCATTGGCCTCTGTGGACCACCGGGTGTGGGTAAGACCACTATCGTCAAGATTATTACCAGTGTCTTCAAGTTGGCCTGTAGCCGGATTGATCTGGATGTTATCAGCAATAGCGACGCTCTAATGGGTAGCAGTTATGCTTACATCGGTGGTGGCATCGGTGCTCTAGCTAGAGCTGTGATCGATGTTGGTAGTGCCGACAAGGGTTGTATCTTCTTTGATGAACTTGACAAGGTGGTCAAGGCCGAAGAGGGTAATGCTAAGGGTATAACCAGCTCGGGTATCATAGAGAATCTGCTGTTGATTACCGACCCAACCCGCAACAACTGTGTCAAGGATAATCACATGCCAGAGTTGCCTATGGATCTGTCTAAGTATCTGCTGATCTTCGCCATGAACAGTGACGATTGCCTGCCGGAGCATCTCAAGTCACGTGTTCCCATCGTGCATCTGACCGGTTATACCCAGAGTGATAAGGCACAGATCCTGACTAACTTCATTCTGCCTGAAATGTATCAGCAGTTCAGCTTTGACCCTCAAGAGATTATCTTCTCACCATCAGCCCTTAATGTGTTGCTGACTGAGGTCAAGGAGCATGAGGACAAGTTTGGCCGTGTTCGTCTTGGCACTGGTGTGCGTCGGCTGAAAGATGTGGTGCTACGTATCTTCCGACGTCTCAACATCTACTACTTGGCTGCTATTGATGGCAAGGTAGGTGTCAGTAAGTCGTATAGCTTCCATATCAACAACTTTCAGCTGCCTTATGTTATTGACACCGAGTTTGCTCGAGCTGCCATCAATAAGACGACTGAGGAGTTATGCTCCGAGATGCACACTAGTCTACTGTACATCTAAATACACTGTATGTTTCGTGTACGATTTCTGTATTGGGGTGTTGACTGTAACAGAACTCTACAACTACTTAGTAGTTGTATTATTTTTGACAGTTTCAAAGAGGTTAGACGCTAGAGGCTATATATACCTCACAGGTGTTTTGTTAGAGAGATGCAGTCTACTACAAGTTTAACTTGTAAGAGATATCTGGCAAGGGTTGTTGTAGATTAGGAGTTTATGTTTTAATCCTTACTGACCACCTACTATGGGTTAAAAGTTATAAGAGTTCTAACTTAGAGTAGAGTTACAACTTAAAGTAGGGTTACAACTCTAAGTAGTAGCATTTTGTAGTAGTTTACAAGGTTTTTGTAGTAGTTTACAAGTGGTTACAACTCTAAATAGTAACATTTTATAGTAGTTTACAAGGTTTTTGTAGTAGTTTACAAGTGGTTACAACTCTAAATAGTAACATTTTATAGTAGTTTACAAGGTTTTTGTAGTAGTTTACAAGTGGTTACAACTCTAAGTAGTAACATTTTTTA
>Ga0302309_10001198_pt1 | contig 24516 bp, 20 predicted proteins | sample III_Palsa_N1_1_FD_200453 | JGI IMG/M metagenome (GOLD analysis project Ga0302309, IMG submission 200453) | Peat permafrost microbial communities from Stordalen Mire near Abisko, Sweden - III_Palsa_N1_1 | ecosystem: Environmental > Terrestrial > Soil > Palsa > Peat permafrost | place: Sweden... | reverse complement strand
CTGGCGCCACAGATCGCCAAGGCTGCCGCCGGCTACAGCCATGTGTTCGCGCCGTCGACCACGTTCGGCAAAGACGTCGCCCCGCGCGTCGCCGCCCTGCTCGGCGTAGCACAGGTCAGCGACGTGATGAGTGTGGAAGCCGCACATATCTTCAAGCGCCCGATCTACGCGGGCAACGCCATCATCACCGTGGAGGCTGACGCCAATCACGCCGTCGTCGCCACCATCCGCACCGCCTCATGGCCAGCCGCCGCAAATGGCGCCAACAGCGCGCCGATCGAAGCGTTGAGTATCGACGTGGCGCTACCCACGCATACCCGTTTCATCGAGCTCAAGCAGGGCAGCAGCGACCGCCCCGACCTGCAAAGCGCGAGCAAGGTCGTCTCCGGTGGCCGCGGCGTCGGCTCGAAAGAGAACTTCGACATCATCTACAAGTTCGCCGACAAGATCGGCGCCGCCGTCGGCGCCTCGCGCGCCGCCGTCGATGCCGGCTACGTCCCGAACGAAATGCAGGTAGGCCAGACCGGCAAGATCATCGCCCCCGAGCTGTACATGGCGATCGGCATCTCCGGCGCCATTCAGCACCTCACCGGCATCAAGGACGCCGGCACCATCGTCGCCATCAACAAGGACGGCGAAGCGCCGATCTTCGAGATCGCTGACTTCGGATTGGTGGGGGACCTGTTCAAGCTGATTCCCGAGCTTGAACAATCACTCTGAATCTATCGCCAAGGAGGCGGCATGAACCTGAATAGCTTCAAGGCGTATGACATCCGCGGCCGCGTCCCGGACGAGCTGAACGAAGACCTCGCCCGGCGCATTGGCAACGCCACCGCTCAAGTGCTCGGGCCAGGTTCCGTGGTACTCGGCCACGACGTACGTCTCAGCAGTCCAGGGCTGCGGGACGCGCTGATTACCGGCATCAATGATGCTGGGCGAGATGTCATTGACATCGGGCTGTGTGGTACTGAGGAGGTCTATTTCCAGACCGCTCACCGGGGTGTCGCAGGCGGCATCATGGTCACCGCCAGCCACAACCCGATGGATTACAACGGGCTCAAGCTGGTACGTGAAGGCTCGCGCCCTATCAGCGGCGACACGGGTCTGTTCACCATACGAGACCATGTGGCCAACGGCGCCTATGCCCAAGCTCAATCAAGAGGGCGGACTATCGAAGCCTTCGAGAAGACCGCCTACATCCAGCACCTGCTTGGCTACGTGGATCACACCACGCTCAGGCCGCTCAAGATTGTGACCAACGCTGGCAACGGTGGAGCCGGCATGGTGATCGATCAACTCGCGCCGCACCTGCCGTTTGAATTCGTTCGCGTACAACACGAGCCCGACGGCCGCTTTCCCAACGGCATACCCAATCCACTCCTACCGGAAAGCCGCGGAATCACCACGGAAGCGGTGCGTGCATATGGCGCCGATTTCGGCATCGCCTGGGATGGCGATTTTGACCGCTGCTTCTTCTTCGATGCGGAAGGCCGCTTCATCGAGGGTTATTATCTGGTTGGGCTGCTGGCCAAGGCACTCCTGGCCAAATCTCCAGGTGGCAAAGTGATCCATGACCCGCGGCTGACCTGGAACACCATTGAAATGGTGAAACAGGCCGGCGGCATCCCGGTTCAAAGCAAAACCGGCCATGCCTTCATCAAGGAACGCATGCGTGCAGAGAACGCGATTTATGGCGGCGAGATGAGCGCCCACCACTACTTTCGCGACTTCGCCTACTGCGACTCGGGGATGATTCCCTGGTTGTTGATTGCCGAACTCATATCACAAACGGGCTTTTCCCTGTCAGCCATGGTGGAGGATCAGACGAAATCCTTCCCCTGCAGCGGAGAGATTAATTTCAAGGTCGCAGATGCGAAAAAATCCATTGAGCGCATCATGTCGTTATACGCCGATCTCAACCCATCACTCGATTTTACGGATGGAGTGAGCGCGGAATTCCCAGAATGGCGCTTCAACCTGCGCAGCTCCAATACCGAACCGCTGCTGCGCCTGAATGTCGAGTCGAGGAAAAATCCTGATTTGATGCGCCAAAGAACTGCCGAAATCTCGGAACTCATATCATTCAATTGAGTTTATCCGAGCGTATTGACATTCTTTCATTAGAACCTTTCCATGAACTTTAAAATTCCATTCCATGAAACTACCTTGACTGATTCGGGACGATTCATCGCGGCAACCCTTCCCCGTTTCATTTTTTATGGATTTCATTCGTGATCGTCGGCAATGGCTTGCTGGCGCGTGCATTCGAGCCGCATTTTGGAACTGACCCCGATGTCATCGTATTCGCATCCGGAGTATCCAACTCGATGGAAACACGCTCCAGTGAATTCGCACGGGAGCACACGCTCTTGCGCCAGTCGCTGGAAGTTGGAGCAAGACGCCTCGTGTACTTCGGCAGCTGTGGTGTTACGAGTGCGGAGGCTCGGTCCACGCCTTACATGATTCACAAGGAATCGATGGAGGCGCTGGTGCTTTCCTCTGCTGGTGGCCTGGTTCTGCGCCTGCCGCAGGTTGTGGGAATAACCAAAAACACGCATACATTGACCAATTTTCTGCATGATCGGATCTTATCCGGAGAACATTTCGTTGTTTGGGCGCATGCCGAACGCAACCTGATTGACATTGACGATATAGCTGCCATCGGCTCCACTCTTGCCGCGGATGCCACAAACCATACGTTCGCAGTATCCATTGCGGCAAAACAGTCGATGCCGATGCCAGAAATCGTGAAGATATTTGAACGAGTCCACGGGAAAACTGCGAATTACTCACTGATCGAGAAAGGCAACCCACTGGCTATCGATACCACGATAGCTGTTGAAGTGGCCGAACGACTCGGGTTCGATCTTGGTGAAGGATATATAGAAAAAGTCATAAGAAAGTATTACCTCCCGTGTTGATTCAGCACGGTGACAGTAACTAGGTATGATTTCCCACCGAGCAAAAAACACCGGACAAAGAAGCGAGTGAAAGCAACATGACCAGCCATGACGACAACTCCCCCTTGGATGTCTCGATCGTAGTTCCCGTTTATGGTGGCAGCGCTGCGCTGGCTGAATTGTGCCGCCGTGTGGCCGCAGTCATGCAGTCGGCGGGACTCAGCTATGAGGTGATCCTGGTCGATGACCGCGGCCATGCGGATGCATGGAGCGTCATCAGTTCCATAGCAAGTCGCGATCCACACGTCATCGGGTTGCGGCTGGGCAGAAATTTCGGTCAGCACGCCGCCACCATCTGCGGCATCGCCCGCGCTCTCGGAAAATGGGTCGTCACGATGGATGACGACCTTGAGCATCCGCCTGAATCGATTCCCGCGCTACTCGCAGCCGGTGATGACGATCATCCCCTGGTTTACGGTGTGTTCGAACGGCGAACTCACGCGGCATATCGGAATTGGAGTTCTGAGCTGATGCGCCGCATGCTCAAGCGCGCATTTCCCGATCTGAATGAGGATTACTGTTCATTCCGCGCCATTCATGCCCCGCTGGCCAAGCAGCTCGATCGCTTTGGCCTGAACCGGCCGTACATTGACGGAATGCTGTCTTGGCTGACTGCGTCTACCGCCACCGTGAACGTGCCGCATGAGCAACGTACCCATGGCGAGAGCACCTATACCCTGCGCAAGCTGCTTTCGCACGCAGTCAACATCTTCGTCACCTTTTCCCACTTGCCCCTGCGTATCGCCACTTTCAGCGGTGCCGCACTGGCCTCCCTGAGCTTTCTCTATCTCCTCTACGTCGTCTATGGCAGGCTGAGTGGAAGCATTACCAATCCAGGTTACGCCTCCATCATGTCCACAGTGCTGTTCGCGTGCGGCATCCAACTGCTGATACTCGGCGTGGTGGGTGAATATATCGGCCGACTGATGGGAGCCACTTTCCGGCGCCCTGTGTACGTGGTTTCCAATCAGGTCGGACGACGTGCGCGTGGGGGAACCGAACTTTATGCCTCAACTACAACAGAACATTGAGATGCGCCTAGCACAATCGCGCGTTTCCGCAATCGTTCCCAGACTGATCTCGATGCTTCCGAAGTGGTCTGGGGAAGTCTTCCGCTTCTTGATCGGCGGTGTATTGAACGTGGTAGTCGGTTACGGCTGCTATCTATTGCTGTTGCACTGGCTGCGCTATGAAGCAGCATATGCAGTCGCGTACGTGATCGGCATAGCCGTATCTTACGTATTCAGTGCCCTATTCGTTTTCCGGCAGCCGATGCGGATGCGCTCCGCATTGCGCTACCCGCTGGTGTACCTCATACAATTCCTCCTTGGTCTGATCTTGTTGAAGATAATGATCGAGGGATTGCACATACCTGCATGGCTGGCACCGTTGGCAGTGAATGTGCTCACGATACCAGCGACGTTTCTGACATCACGGATTATCATGCGCGCAAATTGAATGCCCGCGCTATATCCGAAAGGATCAATATGAAAAAATCAGTTAAGCCCGAGTTCGATCAATACGCAAGTAAATATACGGATCTTCATCAGGCCAGCATGCAGGCCAGCGGTGAGGACTCTACTTATTTTGCGGCATACAAAGCTAAATACATGGCCGCGTGGATAGGACAGGATGCGAAGACGCAGCCCCTGTCTATCCTCGATTTTGGTTGCGGCATCGGCAATACCATTTCGCACTTGCGTCAGGCATTTCCAGAGGCCACGCTGCATGGAGAGGATCTTTCTGGCGAAAGTGTTCGGCTCGCCACCGAATCACATGCCCACGAAGCGTCGTTCCGGACTATTGAGAATGCGCGTCTCCCCTACGAGGACAAGAGTTTCGATGTCGTCATGGCAGCATGTGTTTTTCATCACATTCCACCTGATGAGCGCACTTATTGGATGACTGAGATCAGGCGCGTATTGAAACCAGGCGCACAGGCGTTCATCTTTGAACACAACGTGCTGAACCCTTTGACCATGAAGACGGTGAGGGAATGCCCCTTCGATGAGGACGCCATCCTATTGCCGAGGGCCGAACTGCTGGGCCTTGCACGTCATGGCAAATTTGAGGAAGTTCGAAGCCATTACATCGTTTTTTTTCCACGCATGCTGTCGCTGCTTCGCCCACTAGAACCCGCCATGGGCTGGATACCATTCGGCGCGCAATATGTTGTTCATGCGGTCGCCGTATAGCGGTTGGTGGAATCTGAAACTAAGGCCTCACTTCAATAACGATCAAAGTGTAGGGAATTCGCAGCAGTCCGGTCAGGATATAGGTATCAAACTTTTCGAACACTTTGGCGACCAACGCCTTCCATTCCGGCTCAGTCCGAACGTTTTGTCCGCGATCCTGCTTGAGCACCCAATGCGCGAGAGGTGACTGGTTGAGCAAGAAACAGCCTTCCAGGCAGATCAGTCGTCCATCAGGGGCGAGAGATTCTCGCGCGAGCCTCAAGGCTGTCAGCGCCTCATCATCGTCGAGATGATGTAGCAATCCATTGATGACGACGAGATCAGCTCCCTGCATCTGTACAGGGAGGTGACTGACAAAGTCCTCCGCCACCCCGACAAGAAATATCTTGTCCGGGTCAGATGCATATCTTGCCCGCGCGCTTGAGATGTACTCGTCGCTTACGTCAAAACCAACATACTTCACGCCCGCCGGAAGAAGGTGCACGGTACTCCCGGGTCCGCAACCAATATCAACGACCTTTTGACCTGCCTCCGCCCGCCAGAAGTGCACACTCACCCATCTTCTTGCATTGGCGGCACCAACTAGATACTGAAATAGGTTGTAGGCCCAGGACAGTGTGAAGATGCGTTTAATTCCACGATCGTCTTGCATGAACACCGTTCCCTTATCGGATACATCAAAATTGTTTGTTCGTCCTACACAGCTGACGCGTTGCTCCACGCGCAGTAATCCGCAAACTGACTTTCATAAGCTCTCCAGCGAGGCGTCGGTCGGCTTTTACGCGTGGCATTATGTCCAGCAGGACTCGCTGACTCCGGCTTTTGGGAGAGGGTATGGTAAAACCGAAAGACATGCCAATGCATCATCTTTGTTAAAAATACAGTGAACTTTGTTTCGACCGACAGCCGCGCGAGTTCCCCGCGAGCATTGGATTGCCAACTGCAAATCGACCGCATCTTCGCACAGTCGTAAAACCTTCCGGATCCACTGCGAGCTTGTCAATTTGCCGGCCAATTATGCATAGTCACTGCGCGTGGGTTTGCGCACATGCCACATGCCCTCGCTTCAAGAGACAATCGAGCAGTAGGATAAGAATGGCCGAGATTGCTCACAACGGTACTCAAGGGCAAATCAAGATATCCAATTCGCATTCACAAAACGCAAGCACTGGTCACAGTAAACGTCTACTAGGCGGGCACATGTCGCCACGCCGCATCCCCGACTCGCCAGCCCGGAAAACTTACCACGCGGCTTAGGAAACTGCCATCACTGCACAGCAACAAGCAAGCTATCGCAAGTGCCAGATAACGCCGGCCGCCGAGAGCATGCCAATTTGCCAGAATTTGAGCGGATCGTGGCATTCTCGGAGGGAGAACGACGGCAATATCCGGGCACCTATGCTATTAAGCGAGAGCATGCGGAGTAAGAATAGCCATCCAAGCGGACATGCGAATTACGCACCGACGATTCTGAAGCCCCTCTTTAATTACGAGTCGGCTAATCAATGAGCAAGCTATAGCCGCCATCAGCCCCATAAATGCATCGACGACATAGCCAGCCCGCCACAAATGCGCAATGCGTCGGCGGCAGTTCTGGAGAGCACACACTAGCCGTCGGACTGCGAATATCGGTGTCACCCCGTCGAATGCTTTTGATCTGCTGTAAGAGGGCGTAGAATGCCTGCGGCACCGATGTCCGCGCAAAGCTCATCGACCTTCTCAAAATGCACTTGCACAAAGTTCTAGGGGTACGTCCAGTGCAGGGGCCGCAGGAGACCTCGTAACCAACCCGCCGCTGCAGACGCGGCATGCCGATTCCAAGATCATGAACGGCCTGCCTTATATTTCAAATGCCGGCGAAGCCTTGACAGCGTTGAAAATTGCACGCAATTCATTGGCTTCCGGTGACTAGTTAGTGGGAGCCTATTTCCTCGCCAGCCAAGTTCAACCAGGTTTTAAAGAGCGAAGGGTGCGAAGCGAGCCAGAATGGAATAACCTAGGACAGCGGATTTTGAGAAACTTCAAGCCTGAAATTTTACTGGTTTACTACGCTTTTTAAACAGAAATTGCAATCGAAGCAGCACGCCAGACCTCCGGCCGATGAAGTCTTCAGGCGACAGTCCCACTTTTTTCACTAACCCGCTATGTTTTTTTGATTTAACCGCAGAAATGATCAATTAATAAGGTTTACGCACACCATGGCTCCAGATAAAAAGTACAGCTTAAGGCAGCACGTTTATATACTTCTAATTTTAGCCTGCCTATCTGCCACGGTTATCTACGTAACACTGATATTCATTGGTTCGTATCAATTCTCGCTTCATAGCGACGACGCCATCAAAAGCGTACTGGCAAGACTTTCCGTTACTGATGGAAAACTCGTATCGCACGAATGGGTATACGCTAATGGCGATTTTTTTATACTTAGTCCATATATTTTTTCGGTAATCCTTTATCCATGGCTTGGCATATCCTACGTCGCGAATGCGAGTGCCTCGTGGTTGGCCTACATTTTTTTATCGATTACGGTTTACGGGGCGTGCCGTTTGGTGGCACCAGAGCGGCCCAGAGCCGCAATAATTGCGACTGCACTAACTGCCGGAGGCATCTCGGCTGCCAATTTTGAGTTCGTAATTGCGCAAGGTGCGTATTCCATGTACGCAGCGATGGCTTTGTGCTTGTTCAGCCTTGCATCTGCAAAGCCCTTGGCCAGCAATCAAAAAAGACTCATTGCTATGTCGGTCCTTGCGGCAGCTGCTGCCGCCCTGGTGTGCGTTAGCAACTCCACGCGAGGTGTCATCACTATAGTCGCCCCTCTCGTTGCGGGCTGGGCCGCGTACGCCCTCATAACCCCTGGAGCGCCTATCCAGGGGCGCCTTCGGCGCTTACATAACCCGGTTATCTACGCCATTATTTTTGGCGCAATCATCGGTACCATGGCCTATAAGTACTGGCTTTTGCCTAATACATTTAATTATGAAGCAGCGGCCCGCATCGGACTGGCTTCAAGATCTGAAATGTGGTCGCACCTCGTGGCTTTACCAGGCGCATGGCTAGATTACTTCCAGATCATTGGTTCGTGGGAGCAACTGTCGCTCGTAACTCGAATCCTCCAATCGGTGATGTGGCTGATTTCGATCGGATTGATCTTGGCGCCTCTATGGATAGTTTTTACCCCTACACGCCATCCTCGAGGACTTATCATCCTGTCGTGGATCGTATTAGCCTGCTACGGGGTTAGTTTTTCCGCGATGATTATGTCGCCAGTTCTTTTCTCCAGCATGCTCGATATTCGTTATGCGACGTTCCCGCTTTACGGTTCGGTCTGCATAATCGCCATATCCATGGACGGGTATACGATGCGTAGTCCCCACATCGGCAAAACCGCCCTGTTTATGATGGCATTGATCCCCGTTTCATCAGCTATGATTTGTCATTCAAGGTCTCAATCAGATGCCGGAGACTCGCAAGGGTCAAGCTATGTGCAGCGCATGGCCTTGATAACATCGCTCGAGGCGAACGACGTCGGCACGATACTCGGCACTTATTGGAATTCACACGTTCTTACCGTGCTATCCGATGGCAAGGTCGACAGCTACCCGGTGTCAGTCGACACGATGTTGCATCCGTTCCCTCATCACATGCCACGGCGTATATTCTATGGCACGGCAGGGACCAAACAGGCAGTGGTCCTCACCGGTCCCGAATCCACCCCACAAGCTTGGCAGGCTGTAGCGTATCAGTTAGGTGCGCCCGATGAAAAATTGGCCATGGGGCCGTACGTCGCGTGGATATATAATCGCGACATCACGAAGGCTGTACTCGATGTTGGCGAGGAAATAGATTTCCCGATCTCGAAAAATCTGTTGGAAGTGCGGTTATCCAATACGACTCTTCCACCGTGCCTCTCTAATACACCATGCGAAGTGGCGGTTGACGTCACCAACCTGGGGCAGCATGTTCTTGCCAGTGTCGGTGTCCTGCCACTTCGTCTGGCCCTACACGGAATTAATAGCGAGGGCGAGGTAGTTCAGCAGGATGCTGGTAGAGCAGACTTTCCCGCAGTCGTCGAACCTGGCAGCACTGAACGAGTCATGCTGACGTTGCCGGCATCTCCCGATTCCAGGGTCGCCGCATATCAAGTGTGCCTCTTGCAAGAAGGCGTTGCTTGGTTTTGCGAAAACACACACGGACCAGCGCCGTGACATGCCAGGAATCCCATCGCGCAAGTAACGTTTTACTGCAGATGGCGGGTACCATTTCTGATTCGTGGCTTTCACTGGAGCCGACGTAGTTAAAATATTTCCAAATCTTATTATTGTTTCCATGTTTTGGCTTGCCGCATGTACGCCAGTCGCGGCAATCAATCGATGGCCACGCTCAGGTAACAGCCTGAATCGGAATCCTGATTGAAGAACCATGCCACCTGTTCCTGCACTAACGAGACGAGGAGAACAAAGCGCCCGGTTTGCCGAGGGGTTCGAACAAGCAAGGGAAGAATGAGGCTGGTGCCTGGTGGCACGTCCTCACCGAGATAGGTACGCAGTCCATCTTCAATCACGACGGTTCCATCGTCCAGCCGCCACTGATAAGACAGATGGACCGGGTTTCTGCCGTTCCATGGCCATGTTTCATTGCTGCGGTTTCTGAGCTTCATCTGCAATAGCACGTCCACTCCGCTGGGCAGAACATCGACCTGTGCCATGGACTCAATGGATGACGAGAATTCCTTCAATGGCTCATTCAATCGCCCAAAAGCACGGACACTCGCATTCCCCTCTGGCACTGGTATACGAGTCCATGTGGTTCCGGCCGAAAGTCCATCGAAATAGACATCGACATCCATCAGCACACGTCCCTCATACTGCTGAGTGGCATAAGTGTCGACGATGAATTGCGAGGCTCGGTCCCGCCAGTGGTAGCAATCGTCGTAGTGCGACGCCGTTCGCATTAGTGCGGCATCAACGACATAACGCCCAGGACCAAGCCGGTTCAGTAGGGTGAACGTTACGGCATAGCGCCCTGCGGACAGTACGAATAATTCGCCCTGCAACAACGAACTGGTTCCAAACATGAGCAAACCGTGCTCATCCCGGATAGCAATCCCGACATTGAGTTGTTCGACTGGCTCGTGCGCGACGAACTGGATCGTTATATCCATCAACTCACCAGCCATCACCTGTTGGAATCCGGTGATTTTCCCTGCGACGCTCACGCTACTGATTTCACAGCGCATGCTTCCGAAATTTTTCGGCGCGGGGATGGCAATTCCGTTAGAAATGGCCTCATCAGGTGGGCTATGGATCTTCGATGGTCCCTCACATCCCCTATTGCCGATGAATCGCCGACGATCGCTTCGGAAGCGTTTAAGAGCATGGTTGTACAACTCGATTTCCGGTTCGAGCAACTTGGAGAGCGCACGCATTTGCTGACTGCTCAACGCATTCAAAGCAGTCGACCGGGATGAGACGTTTAGACGGTTTAACGGAATGATTGGCCAACCCATGCTGACGGCGAGCATGCAGGCGACGTCATCCAATTCCTCCTGAACCCCAACGAGATCGAACTGATCCAACACCCGCGTCGCTGCAGTAAGCTTTTCATCCAGGGTCAGCCGGTTCTGGCAATCGGTGCCCAGCGGGTAGAGCATCAATAGCTGAACCAGTACGTTCTCCGGGGATTCCCGCGTGATCTGCTCGATATATGTATCCACATCAAGCACGAAGCGTTTGGCATCTAGAAGCAGGTCGTCCAGATCGTGTCTGTTGTAGTTAAATTCGGAGAGGAGCCGCTCTATGGGACTTCTCAGAGCAGTCAGACAAAACCGGGCCTTCGGCAACACATCGCCTTGTCTAGCGGCAAAATGGCCACTGATGGCCTTGATACCTGACCATTGCAGCAACGCATCATTCAGATTGCCACCGCCCAGCGGCGGTGATACTTGGTCTTTGCCAAGCTGATCGACCAGAAAGGCATGCAATGCCATTCCGCCAGTTTTAGGTAGATGTAAATGAAAAATATTACACATAGGCTGTTTTAATGAACAAGATTTGTCTTGTCATAATTAATGCCAGCAACAACTTCCACGTTCACGCCGGCCTAGTGCAGCAGGCGTCCGCGCCTTAAATTACATGATTTCCAGGAAATCGCTATTGGCCGGCATCTCTTGTCCCCGTTGCACGAACATTTTGAAATCAATCCGGTTTTCATGGCGAAGCTTAAGCTTTATGCTTGCCACCCTCCCGGGGGGCCCATCCGCGATCGGCGAAAGCCATACATAGCCTACTCAGCGATGAACGATTCTACCGGTGAGAATTCACTCATCCAGTCTGGTTCGGCAACGCCATACAGCTCCAACCCTCTGTGCAAATTGAGCCAGAAGCCACCGGTCTGCCAGTAGTGGCCCTCCATGACGAAAAGCTGTCGGTACTTGTCCGGATGTTTCTTGAGCAGCAGCGCGTCTTTTTCAAAGAATCGATTACGCTCTTCCTGTGATTCACGCTGGATGTCACGTCGTTGGGCCGGGTGAAAAACCGTAACATCTGCGGCGTAGGGGACCTCACCTAGTTTCTGCAGGCGCCAACCAAAATCCGTGTCCTCGCGAAAATGGGGTTTGTCGAAAGCGGGATCGAACCCGTTCAATGATTGGAATGCTCCGTTTCGCACCATCAGATTGGCTGTCATGAAGCCGATCCCCTCAAAACCTACGTTGCTCACCGGACGCCACTCCGGGTCGTCGTAGTGATCCGAGTGAACCAGACCTTCCACACCAACGACCGCGGGACTTTCAAACCAGCGCATCGCATTGGCCAGCCACTCGGGGGCAGGCTCGCAATCATCGTCAGTAAACGCGATGATCCGCCCAGACGCTAGGGAGCCACCAAGGTTGCGCGCGGCGACAGCACCCTTGATCTCGCTGTGGACATAATGAAGCCGGAAGTCATGTTCATTTTCAGCATTCGGCCATCGCTCGGCCGACTGGTCGACCACGACCACCTCGAAATCCCGCTCGACTTGAGCATCCAGTCTGAGCATCAGCCGGTCCAGCAGATGATGCCTTTCATAAGAAGGGACCACTACAGTGAACTGAGGCCTTGGCAATAGTTTGCTGTCGTGCTGCTTGACGAAATGGAGCCCAAGTGCCGGTGATATGCGCTCCCACGCATAGAAGCTCTCAACCGTCGACCGCGCACGTGCGACATATGCATCCCGGGCAAGCATATTCACGACCAGGGTCTTCAGTACGGCGATGAAGTTGCCAAGATCGGCCAACTTAAAAGGAGGCTCACCTGTGTACGCAATGCCACGCGCACCGACTTCCGTTGTTACCACGGGCAGGCCAGCCGCCATGAAATCGAACATCTTGATGCTTGTTCCCGACCCGGCAGAGAGTGGATTCACGGCGAGATCGGCCGCCCGCATCCATTCGTTCTTCAGCCGCTCCTCCAACGTACCGAGCACGAACACGTTCGGCGCAAGCTTCGCTTTGTCAAGCGTATCGCAACATCCGCCAATGATCGCGAATCCGATCTCAGGCAGTGCAGGTGCCAACTGTTCCTTCACAAATCTTGCCGCATCGTTGTTGGGGCCGTAGTTCGAGCCCACAAAAACCACCAGATGGGAGTGCGTTACTCCAAGGGACTGTTTGGCAGCGCCACGCTCCAAAGCTGTTGGCAAGGTGTCCGCAAAGGCGAAGATGCCGTTGGGTGCAGTCCTGAGCTTGGACCAGTCGAGGCCATAGACGCGACGGAAGGTCTCACGATCTTCGTGCGAACAGGCAAGCACCAAGTCAGCCTCCCTGCAAATGCGGTACTCGACCTGGGCTACCTGTTCCAGCAGGGGCAAAGCCTCGGGCAGGTCATCATGTAACGAAAATCTGAGCAGCGCCTCGACATTTTGGGAGTCGTAAACGACGAGCTGGTCTTCTCTCAACACATCGCACACGGCGGGATACGCCCATGGATGTGAGAACACTACGATATCGGCATCAGCCGCATGCTTGCGCGCCACCTCCAGGTATTCTTCCGAAAGATGTACCTGCCCGGCGAAGGCGATGTCAATCACCGTACGGCCAGCGACCTGCCGGGAAAGCTCCGCTGCAGCCTTGTAATGCGCCCTTGAAAGCGGCACCACAATTTCACGCAGCCCAGGCGTAAGTTGCTGATCGCGAGAGGACTCGCCTTGCCAGTCGTAGCTGCCAACATAAGTGCATTCAATATTCGGACCAAGCGCATGGTACAGGCCCAGCAGACGCTGCCGCCCGCCACCGACTGCCGGTGTTATAGGCTGCATATCGATAACCGTTACGCGCCGTGATTTTTGCACCACTACTTCCACCCGTGTGCCCCTTGCACTTACGACGATGCCTCTATCAAGCAGGCCACGATTCTCTCCCAAGACAGCGCATGCACCCACATGTGCCCTGCACGACCAAACGCCTCTGCACGCTGGCGATCTTGCCACAACATATCGAGGTGCTTGCCAATCGCCATGGGGGTTGCCTCACAAACGTAACCCGCCAGACTCTGTTGAACAATGGCGGCCGCCTCCCCCGAATCACTGCAGGTAATAACCGGCTTGCCACTGGCGAAAGCTTCAAGTGTCACGTAGCCGTAATCCTCGCGCATCGGAGCGAATGGAACAGCGAAGGCACCGGCATAAAGATCAACTAGTTCCGTATCCGAGACGCGGCCATGAAACTCCACACGCGAATCTCCAGCGGCCAGAGCGCGCAACTCAGATTCGGCTTCCCCGGTACCCGTGATCACCAGGCGCAACGGTGCGGTGACATGGCGCATCGCGCGAATCACCAGATCAACCCGCTTCCATGGATGCAGGCGACCCGGTAACAGCAGGTAATTTCCGGCGGGTCCGGTATGAAAGGCGTCGCCCCATAGCGGAGGATGCAGGACATCGGCGTCACGACCATTCCATTCCCGCAGTCGACGCGAGACCTCGCTGCCGATCGTGTACACCCCTCGGCAACGGGGCGCAGAAAGGGCCTCGGTATCGAGTCGTTGCACTAAATCCCGCTGTGCGTACAGCTCCGGACTCGCTTTAGGGAACACCGCATCGAACATGTCATAAAACACGCGAATGGTGTGCACCAGGTAGCAGACATGGCGCGGATGTCGCACTAGCCACGTCGGCGCCTTGGTCGAGACGACCAGGTCGAAGGCCGATAGATCAAGGTCGTAGCAGGTCAAATAATTCTGCAGGATATGCTCGAAGGTCGACTCATCCGCTACTACGGGCACTTCCTGGGCATCGTGCCCGGCCTGACGGAATGCATGGATCAGTGCGTCGTAGAAACGCTCGGCCCCACCAGCTTCACCGGAGGCCGAGCGAACCGTGACGACTGCAACTTTCAAGCCGAATCCTTGATCCGCCGCATGTCGGCGTCAACCATCATAGTGATCAATTGTTCCAGGGACGTCTTGGGCATCCAACCAAGCTTTGCCTTGGCCTTTGCCGGATTGCCGAGCAGCACATCCACTTCGGCCGGACGGAAAAACTGCGGATCGATGACCACGTGATCCGCATAGTTCAGCCCCAGATGGCCAAAGGCAATTTGACACATGTCGCGCACGGTCGTGGTAATTCCCGTGGCCACTACATAATCGTCGGCCTCTGGCTGCTGCGTCATCAACCACATGGCTTCGACATAGTCGCCGGCAAAACCCCAATCACGCTTGGCATCGATGTTGCCCAGGCGCAGTTCCTTCTGCCGACCGAGCTTGATCGAGGCTGCCGCATGCGCCACCTTGCGGGTGACAAACTCGATACCGCGCAGCGGCGATTCATGATTGAAAAGGATGCCGCTGGAGGCATGAAGGCCGTAGCTCTCGCGGTAGTTCACGGTCGCCCAATGCGCCATGAGCTTGGCCACGCCATAAGGGCTGCGCGGATAAAACGGGGTCGTTTCGTCCTGCTTGTCAGCCTGGATCAGCCCGAACATTTCGCTGGTGGATGCCTGGTAGAAGCGGGCCTTGGGGCTAACGATGCGAATGGCCTCGAGCACGTTGATCGCGCCTACGCCACTGACCTGCGCGGTAAGCACGGGTTGCTGCCAGGATGTCCCTACAAAGCTCTGTGCGGCGAGATTATAGACCTCATCGGCTTTCGACACCTCCAGCGCACGCGCCAGTGACGACAGGTCCAGTAGGTCGCCCTCAATATACGTCACATCCGCTTCGACACCAACTTCGCGCAGCCGCCAGCGCATATCCGATCCACGCCGCGCAACCAGACCAAAAACCTGATAGCCCTTTCCAAGCAGCAGTTTTGCCAGATAGGCCCCGTCCTGGCCGGTAATCCCCGTGATCAATGCACTTTTGCTCATGGCTTTTTATTCGTCCTAAAGTAGTCAAGTATCTGCGCGAGTGAAGTCTCGAGCGAAATCTGAGGTCTCCAACCAGTATCTCGTTGCAGCCGCTCGCAACTCGCCACCATGCGTCGCTGTTCGTTCGGCCGGAATCGGGAGCGATCCTCCTCAATGATCGGATCCACGCCAACCAGCTCACACAGCTGGCGCAGGACAGCCCGTATCATCACCTCACGGCCGGAGCAAACATTATAGGTCACACCGGATTGCCCGTCGCGCAGCAGCGCGGCGTAAGCGCGCACGACATCCCGCACGTCCGAAAAATCCCGACTGACATCGAGATCCCCGACGATCAGACGCCCATCCTGCTCGCCCGCTGCTATGCGGCAAAGCTGATCGGCAAAACCGGGCACTACGAATCGGCTGTCCTGCGCCGGCCCGATATGGTTGAAGGGCCTTGCGATCACCACATCCATTTTTTCGCTCAGATACCACTGCCGGCACAGGTGCTCCGCTGAAAGCTTGCTTACCGCATACGGGTTACGTGGCTCGGGTATGCGCATCTCTGTGACGGGCAGCGATTCCTCTGGCACTGCACCATAAACATCGCCCGAGCTAACATAAAGCAATCGACCCGTAAATGTCGTATCTCGCAATACCCAAAGCAGGTTTAGCGTACCCAGCAAATTGACATCGAGCGTCTCGCGCGGATTCGCAAACGAGTCGGGCACAAAGCTGCGTGCCGCCAAATGGATTACCCAGTCAGGCTTGATCGATGCGACGGATGCTCTCAGGCTATCAATATCACGCATATCCACTCCATTGGGCATGGAGTGATACTCACATTCGCCGAATGCTCCGCTGGCCGCCATTTGTGCCAAATGGTGACCCACGAACCCGCCCGCCCCCGTGACATAGAGACGGCGCATTTATTTCGACTCCAACTTGGCAATGTCGCCTTGCACAGGTGACGGCTTTCTCGCAATAACCGCATAGTCGGGCGCTGTAGTGAACCAGGCTGCCATTAGATTGATCTGCGCCGCACCTGGCACGTCCTCTGAAACGCGCTGGATGTCAGGAACGCCACGATACTCCGCAAGCCGCTCGACGACGGGCTGCGAAAACCCTCGCGCACGGACAGTCCATTGCAACAGATCTGGCGGGATCGGATTGCGATGAGTCGGATCAAGGTAGAACCAGCAGGAACCCACCGTGATGTTTTCCGGATTGGGCGTTTCGAGTATCAGCACACCGCCGGGTCGCAGTACTCTGATGGCCTCATCAAGCAACCTGATGAGTACGTTGTACGGGAGATGCTCCACCAGATGCATGGACGTGATGGCAGCCAGCGAATCGTCTGCAAGCCCGCGCAGGTACTCGACAGCATCAGCCTCTACAACGTCGAAGCCACGTGCCAATGAATCTTCAAGCATGACGTTGTTGAGATCCACGCCGCGGCAGATGTAACCCCGTTCGGTCAGGAGCTCAAGCCATTCGCCGCGTCCGCAGCCAAGGTCCAGCACGACACCGTTAGCAGGCTCAACACCCCCCGACGCTAGTGTTCCAAGATAGTGAGCAGCACGTGTCTTGATGTCTTCCCGCTCTCCCCGAAATTCGTCTTCGAAGGAGACGTATTGCGCATTGAGGACTCCATCATCAGCAGAATTACGTTCTTCGTGAGTATCTGCAGCCGGTCCAGCCGCCTGCTTTGAGGCCGCATCGAGAAACGTCATCAGGCGACGCTGAATGTCGAGGATGCTGCGACGATTCTCGTAATTGCTCGAAGCCACGCGGGCGATCGCTTCTTGCTCGGACTGTTTGCCGAGGAGTTCATCACTCAACCGAGACGTCGCTGACCGTTGCTCGGCCAACCGCTGGAGGAACTGCTGATCGAGCTGATTACGCTCGTCCTTGTACACACGTAACCCTTCACTTTGCGCGTCGAGCAACATTTGCAACGAGTCAGTGCGTTCGGTAAGCGATTGAAGTAGTTCAGCATGTAAACCGTTTACTGCGTGATCGATTTCAGCGAGGCGACCTTCAACAACATCCGCGATGCGGTTAATCAATCGCCCTTGACCCTGGCTCTCTCTTACAGCCGCGTTTTCCAGCGCCTGCACATGCCTGACTAGCCGAGGGAGCCGCACAATCGCCATGGCGAAGGACAATGCAGGGCCGATCATCCGAGCACGACGCCATCGATGCAATTTGTATGGGAGCAGTAGTCCATCCACATGGACGCCACAGCGCTTACCTTCCTCGGAGAAGCGAATCAAGCCGAGAACCTCGACCTTGCTCAGCTCTCCCGCACGCAGTGCAGCCAGGAAGTGCTCTCGACCGAACGCATCTGCCGGCCTCCTAAGGAGGGAGCGATAAGTCGACTCGAGGAAGTCCGCATCCGAAAATTGCAGGAAATCTCCAAGGACGTACTCTTGCTTAGTCGGAAGCGGTCGCTTGCGCGGCTCCCAACGCGGAAGCTTTTGCTTGCCTCCTGCACGTTCAACTTGAGGCTGACCAGGATACTCAACTTGTTGCTGAGACACAGCCGACACTGACTCGTCGCGACGCCTGATGACTTCAGCCTTCACGCGCCGCATGATTTCTTCCAAGCTCAGTTCTGGATTTCGCTCAACGATGGCGTGGCCAAGTCCTGCCGGACGATCACCTTCGCCGTGATTCGGCTCGGGCTGATCGAACTCCGCGTGGCTTTTCTCCTGCACATCAAGCCGCTGGACTTCCAGCCGAACGCGCTCGATGATTTCTTCCAGATTCAATTCCTTGGCAAGAGGGAAGAGCGGCGCCGGCTGCTCAGGCACATGAATACCTTTATGCCCATCAGCGTTGTTCTTTTGATTGTTCTTGCGCATAAGATGCCTGCTTGAATGACTGAATATGTCGCTGATGTGCCCACGCTCTGAGCCACCTGTCTTGACGACAAATTAATCGCCCGTCAGCACGGAGTCCGAAGCTGTTCTGACCGCCCCATCTCTATCCAGCTGAAATGGCCGTCCATCCGAAGACAATGTCAATTGCGGGGGCGCCCACACCATGCCAACGAATTGGAATCGCTGAGTGTTGGCCACAGTAAAAATCAATGCCAGATCGCGCCACTCGAAATTGTCCACAAGATGCGTATCCGTGCTTGACAATGCCACCGACACCGAGTAGCTGCCGACGCCCAGATTCATGGGGAACCTGGCACGGAGCTCGAATACATCACCACTTGATGCATCTTTTATGACCTGGCCTGAATGGAATGTATTCGTACCAAATACGGGCTGTCCAAGACGGTCACGTATCATGTATCCGATGACCAGCTTGTCCAGTCGCGCCTTGACCCGAACCCGGATGATCAGATCTGACAAGTCCCCCACCCCTATGAATTCAACCGGGCTGCCATGACGGTTTTCCAGCCAGACTTTCTCTACCGTAGCCTCTCCGGTGCCTGACACCGTCGCTGCAGATCCATCCTGAACGCGCGATTGTTGTACTGTGCTGTTCTCCTTTTCAGCGATCATTGCGTTGTAGAGATCGAGAACTTCCTGCGGACTTCCGTCGGCGACCATGCGACCCCTGTCAATCATGACGGCTCGATCGCAAAGCGACTGCACCGCGCTTTTATCGTGAGAGACGATCAACAGCGTGGAACCTGCTTCGCGAAATTCGCGGATTCGCTTGAAGCACTTGTGGACGAAATATGCATCACCCACAGCAAGCGCTTCGTCAACGATCAAGATTTCTGGCCGGGATGCGGTAGCCAAACTGAAGGCGACGCGCATCTGCATGCCACTGGAATAAGTTCTCATTGGCTCGTCAAAATAAGCGCCAATTTCAGCAAACGCCTCCATTTCGGGAATTAGGCGCTGTATTTCGGCTCGAGAAAAACCCATTAATCCAGCGGTATGCGCGACGTTCTGGCGACCGGTGAGATCCGGGTTAAACCCCATGCCCAGTTCGAGAATCGCTGCGATTCTTCCCGAAGCGCGTACCGCACCTTCGGTGGCACCAAGCGTCCCAGTGATCATCTTGAGTAGCGTGCTCTTTCCAGCACCATTTTGACCAACGATGCCTACGGCTTCGCCCTTGCCGACAGCGAAGCTAATGTTCCGCAATACCCAATGATCCCGAATTTTGGAAGACCGCCAGCCGAACCAGCTGCCAAAGCGGCGCCATTCGGTCCCGTATTCGCGGAACGATTTTCCAATATTATCAACATGCAGAACGACGTTAGTCATAGAACGTCCGCCATATCCGGAGCGGCTTTACGAAATAGGAGGAGCGAGATGAGTAGCAGCAAAATGGAGGCTGCGGCGACCGGCAGGAGCGCCTCCATGTCCGGACTACGGCCGTAAACCAGCACACTCTGATAGTCGGTCACAATCCAGTACATGGGGTTCATGCCCATCGTTGCGTGCAGCCTCGGGGGGATGATCGAGGACATGTAGACCACAGGGGTCAACCAGAACCAGAGCTGCATCACAACATTCATGACTTGCGCTACGTCGCGAACAAATACATTGAGAACACCAAGCAAAAGCCCCAGTCCAAGCGCAAAGCCGGCCGTGACAAGAATGAGAACGGGCATCCACCATAATGCCGCCGTTGGCACATGACCGAGCAAGACAAATACGATGACAGTCACCATGAACAAAAGCACGTTATTAACCAACGCGGAGCCCAGAGTGACGAGCGGAAGGCATACGCGCGGAAAAACAATCTTTTTCAGCATGCTGCCATTTTCCACAAAGACCGTCAGTGAACGCATTATTATTTCGCTGAATAGAGACCACCCCATCATGCCCGCAAGCAAGTAGATTGAATAAGCGTACGGACTGTCAATGCCGGGCAATTTGGTCGACATGATGCGGGAAAGCACCAGCGAGTAGATCGCCACCTGCGCCAATGGCTGCAAGATCATCCAAAGAGCACCCAGCTTGCTGCGCGCAAATCGCGAGCGCAGATCGTTTTTTATCGATGATGCGATGAAATGGCGATAACCCCATATCGCGGCCAGAAGCTCTTTCATGAAGCGAATACCCTTATTATGTAGTGCGAATTGTCGAAGCAACACATGCCATATCAGATGTATTCAACAACAGCGATAATACCTGCAAGCGTTGTATGAGCCGCTGCGCCGCACTATGCGGCGATAGCCTGTCGCGAATGTCAGACGCAGCCTGCATTCCGATCCCTGTTGCAAATTCTCGATCTTCAACTAAGCGGCGCATGTATGCTGCTGCATGATCAATGTCGGGGTCCGCCCAGCGCTGCCCTTTATGGTGCAGGTATTCGCCTTCACCTACGGGCACTAATCGATAGTCGACCAGACAACTATTGTCAGGCGTCATGAATTCCATGTTGCCGGACCAAGCCGTGGCAATTACCGGCTTGCCTTGGCGCATGCACTCGGCCAGTCCGAGCCCGAATCCTTCGGCACGATGCAGCGAGACATACGCGTCCGCGCAACGCTGCAGCGCATGCACGTCACTGCGGTCAATCACCTCGTCGCGGACCAGGATGCGCCTATCACCCGCGGCAACGTTCAACAGCTCGCGCAACTTGTCGGGATGACGATGACCATTGCTGGACTTGATCAGCAACCGCACATTCGCCTTGTCATCAGTGAACGCCCGGCGGAATGCTTCGATGACGGCGAATGGATTCTTCCGAGTCAGGAAAGAGTTGAAATCGAAACTGTTGAGGAAGATGAAGGCATCATCCTCCAGGCCGAAATCAGCTCGAGTCAAGCCGCTGTCATCAACTTCATCGACAGGTAACGGCACATGCAAGATGGGCTTGTCCGTAATTGACCTGATCACTTCCCCGATGAAACTTGAAGAGACCATGATCTCATCGACTATCTTCAATGCAGGCATCCATTCCTCTGGAAACTTCTCCAGTTCCCAGAACCAGCATGCCATCGTGTAGCGACCGCCAAGACGCTCGCGCCCGATGCTCGCAATGGCGTCGTCAAGGTAATCCGGATTGACGAAAACCAGATTGACGCCGTGCGGCGTGTCCGTACCGATATGCTCGTCCAGGCTGGTATCGTCCATGCCATGCGGTATGTCGATGTCTATATTGTGGACGGCCACAGGGTAGCCCTCGGCCAGCAAGGCACGCACATAGAGACGCGCACTCTCGCCCAACCCGGACTGGCCGCGTGCATAGGCAAATACGTTCACGCCGGCTGCTGCACCGAACCCACCGCGACTACCCGCCTCTCCCTTGGAAGAGGCGGGTAGTCGCACGCGGCGCTCCCAGTTCAGGGTCCGCTGGAACTTGATCTGGGTACTGGCGCGCGAGGCTAGCTTTTCGGACACCTTGTTGCGCAGCGGCTGGGGCAAATGGCGATAGATCCCTTTCAACCATGGCTGCCGACGAATCCACGCCGACAGATTGAGCAGCATGAGCCCTGCGCTTCTGTTTGGCTTGCCAGCGACGCTCACCGCAGGCCTCCGATGGATATATCAGCGTAGAAGTACATGCGCACCATAGATCAATTGCCCAGGGCGTAGGTCAGTTCCGCGCGAAGATCGGCAACGTCCTCTACTCCCACCGACAGCCGGATCAGCCCATCGCTGATGCCCAGCCGTTTGCGGTTAGCGAGGGGTACCGAGGCGTGCGTCATGATCGCCGGATGCTCGATCAGGCTTTCGACGCCACCAAGCGATTCGGCCAGTGCAAACAGCTCACAGCGTTCCAGCATGCGCTTGGCCTTTTTCAGGCCGCCCTTCACCTCGATCGTGATGATGCCGCCGAAGCCGTCCATCTGGCGTTTGGCCAGCGCGTGCTGCGGGTGGCTCTTGAGACCTGGGTAGATCACCCGCTCGACCGCAGGATGCTTTTCCAACCACAACGCCAGTTCAAGCGCGCTTGCGCAGTGCGCCTTCATGCGCAGATGCAGGGTCTTCAGGCCACGCATCGCCAGGAATGAATCGAACGGGCCTGCGACGGCACCCACCGAGTTCTGCAGAAAGCCCATCTGCTCGGCTAGTTCCTTGCTGCCAGCGACCACGATGCCACCGACCATATCGGAATGGCCGTTGAGGTATTTGGTCGCTGAATGCAGCACCAGATCCGCGCCGAATTCCAGCGGGCGCTGAATCATCGGCGAGCAAAAAGTGTTGTCCACCACCAGGATCAGGCCGTGTTTCTTGGCAAATGCAGCGACCTTGGCCAGATCGACCAGCTTGAGCATTGGGTTGGTCGGGGTTTCCGCCCAGATCATGCGCGTGTTGGGCTTGAGTGCGGCCTTCATCGCCGCGCCGTCGTTCAGATCGATGAAGCTGAAGTCCAGCCCCGCCGACCGTCTACGTACCTTTTCGAACAGCCGATAAGTACCACCATAGAGATCATCCATAGCGATCACGTGGCTACCCGAATCGAGTAGATCCATCACTGTCGCCGCTGCAGCCAGGCCTGAAGCAAACGCAAAGCCGGCGCTGCCACCCTCCAGATCCGCCGCACAACGTTCGTAGGCCATCCGCGTAGGGTTCTGCGTGCGCGAGTATTCGTAGCCCTTGTGCTTGCCCGGACTCTCCTGCACATAGGTCGAAGTTGCATAAATCGGCGTCATGATGGCGCCGGTGCTGGGATCCGGATGCTGGCCGGCATGGATCGCCCGCGTACCCAGTCCGTGAGTGGTATTGGATTTTTTGGTCATGGCAGCATCTTGATGGGCGAGGTTCCGGGCAACCATACGGTCGCAGCGTATAGCCGCTCATGATACCTCTGAACGCCCGGTTTCTACCTTAACGGCGCCCGCTCGGGTACGCAGAATATGGCTCCAAACCGCCCACCAGAGCCGGATCCAGGCCCGAACATGGCACAATCGGGGTTTGTACGGATGCTGATTGGGGGCTCATGAAAACTCTGTTCGTCACCGGTGGTGCAGGCTTCATTGGCGCCAATTTCGTTTTGCAGGCCGTGGCCGACGGGCTGCGCATAGTCAATCTGGACAAGCTGACCTACGCGGGAAATCCGGACACTCTGGCCTCGCTCGCGGGCAATCAACAGCACGTTTTCGTGCATGGCGACATCGGCGACCGTGCGCTGGTAAGTCAGTTGCTGCTGGAACATCGACCCGACGGCATCGTTAATTTTGCCGCCGAATCGCATGTCGATCGCTCGATCGACGGTCCCGCGGAGTTCGTGCAGACCAATGTGGTCGGCACGCTGGGTCTGCTGGAATGCGCGCGCGATTATTGGCGCAGCCTTGAGGGCACTGCACGCGATGGGTTCCGATTCCTACACGTGTCGACCGATGAGGTTTACGGTTCACTCGGTGCCGAGGGAAAGTTCACCGAGCAGACAGCGTATGCGCCGAACTCGCCCTACTCTGCTTCAAAAGCGGCTTCGGATCATCTGGTGCGCGCGTTCCAGCACACCTACGGTCTGCCGACGCTGACCACGAATTGCTCAAACAACTACGGTCCGTACCAGTTCCCGGAAAAGCTCATTCCACTGATCATCCAGAAGGCGCTGGCCGGCGAACCGTTGCCCGTCTATGGTGACGGCCGCAACATCCGTGACTGGCTGTTCGTGGGCGACCACTGCAGCGCGATCCGCCGCGTGCTCGATGCCGGCCGCGTCGGCGAAACCTACAACGTCGGCGGCAATGCCGAGCGCGAGAACATCGCCGTGGTGAAGACCATCTGCGCGTTGCTCGATGCACGCCAGCCACTGGCCAATCGCCGCGAGCGCGAGTCGCTGATTACCTACGTGCAGGATCGCCCCGGTCACGACCGCCGCTATGCGATCGACTCCAGCAAATTGCAAAACGAATTGGGCTGGGTGCCGTCGCAGACATTTGAAACCGGCATCGCGCAGACGGTGGACTGGTATCTCACCCACCAGCCATGGGTCCAGCGTGTACTGGACGGCAGCTATCGTATGGAGCGTCTTGGCTCATGACCGGCACGCAGAAAGGCATCATCCTCGCCGGCGGCTCCGGCACCCGGCTGTATCCGATCACCCGTGCAGTGAGCAAGCAACTGCTGCCGGTGTACGACAAGCCGCTGATCTACTACCCGCT
>Ga0302309_10001197_pt1 | contig 24520 bp, 25 predicted proteins | sample III_Palsa_N1_1_FD_200453 | JGI IMG/M metagenome (GOLD analysis project Ga0302309, IMG submission 200453) | Peat permafrost microbial communities from Stordalen Mire near Abisko, Sweden - III_Palsa_N1_1 | ecosystem: Environmental > Terrestrial > Soil > Palsa > Peat permafrost | place: Sweden... | reverse complement strand
GTAATAATACCGAACCGGTGATGGAAATGGGTGGCAGCTCCACACAAATTGGGTTTTTACCCAACAAAGCACCAACGGAACATGGTTTTCCTTATCAACACAACGATATTGAGTATCTGCCTTATATTTATAGCTACGCAAATTTTGGTAATGAAGCACGACTTGCAACCTTGTATGCGCTATATCAAAACAATAAAATACCTGATTTTCCAGCCTGTTTCCCTGTGGATGCACCGTATCCATTGACTGATCCACAATTGATTGGAGAAGGTGATTTTCAACGTTGCCAAGCAGCCGTACAAAAAGCAACGTATGTCGCTAATCCTTGTGAAAACTGCTCAAAAATGGGCGTGTATCAACCTCGAATTGTAACCGATCGTGCGACATTAACCTCTGGATATTTTTATACTTTTAATATTTTAGGCCTGTCGCGTCAACGCATCAATTTGGCCAAGCTAGAAAAACCAGCGACTAATTTTTGTGCGACGGATTGGGAAACCTTGAAGAAGAAACATCCCACAGAAACAGAAAGCATTCTATTGGAGTACTGTTTTTATGCCGCTTGGCATGACACAGTATTACGCGGATATGGTTTTGATGGCGGCAGCATGGTATTGGCCACTGAGACCATCAATGGTGTTAAAGATGGTGCGGATTGGGCCACAGGTGCAACCTGGGTTATCTTAACGGGGCGTTAAAAAGGATAGAAAGCTAACAATCATTTGACAATTTTCAACAAAAGTTTTACCATATAGCCTCCTTGCTACACCGTAAGTTGCGGGTGGCTATTTCCACAAGGGGCGCGTTATGCGACATTATGAGATTGTATTTTTAGTTCATCCTGATCAAACTGATCAAGTGCCGTCGATGATCAGCCGTTATCGTACTTTGATTGAAGAAACGAAAGGGCAGATCCATCGTCTAGAAGACTGGGGCCGTCGGCAACTTGCTTATCCTATTGAAAAACTTCATAAAGCACACTATGTGTTGATGAATATCGAATGCGAACAAAAAACCCTAACAGAATTAACTGACTTATTCCGTTACAATGATGCAGTGTTACGACATCTGGTCATTGGCCGTGAAGAAGCGATTACGGAACCATCACCCATTGTTAAACCAACAGAAGAAGGCCGTGGTCGTGATCGTGATGATGAATTTGATGATGAACGACCTGCGGCTTAAGAATGACGACTGAACAACGGTCTGTTATTGAGCAACAAGTGAATTCATTGACGTTGTCTGGGGTATTGCGTCGTTATTTAGGCACAAAAAAAAGTCCAGCGGGTTTATCGCACTGTTATTTTGTGTTAGAGCATTCGTCAGCGCAACAAGAAGCTGCATTGGCCCGAAGAATTTATTGTCGAATTCGCGCGGTTGCAGTGGGAGAACAATGGCCGGCTGTGTTTGCACAGTTGGCAATAGGTGCGAATATTTCTGTGCAAGGTTTTATTGCAACACAGCGTAACCACCAAGGTGAGTTAGAGCAAGTGTTTCACGCACAAGATATTCGAGTTTTATCAGTATAAAGAGGGGTAAGTACAATGGCCATGCCATTTCGTCGTAAAAAGTTTTGTAAATTCACTGCCGCAGGCGTGAAAGAAATTAATTATTTAGACATTCCAGAGCTCAAAGGCTTTATCAATGAAAGCGGACAAATTGTTCCTAGCCGTATCACGGGAACCAAAGCGCGTTATCAAAGACAATTGGCTTTAGCGATTAAGCGTGCACGTTTGTTGGCATTATTGCCTTTTTGTGATCAACACTAAGATGATCCGTCGCGCATTGCTGGCCATGCTAGAGCACCCGCAACGAGGCATTCCTGTCTTGTTGGTGTTAAGCCTGTTTCCCTTCTTGGGTTGGCTGTCGCCGATTGTTCTTGCATTGTTTTGTTTGCGTTGGCAATTGTCTTGGTCAGTGGTTGCCATGGGTACGGCTTGTTTAGGCGCTTTTCTACAAAGCTATTTTTGGATAGCAGTGCCATTGGAAGCTTGGTCACACACGATCGTTTGGTTGCCTATTTTGGCTAAATACTTGCCGATCTTTCTTTTGGCAACGGTTTGGCGGATCACCGTTTCGTTGCCATTGATGTTGTACGCCAGTGCGTTACTGGTTAGTGTGTGTGTACTGCTGACCCAGCAAACCGTTGGATATCTTGCAGCCACGCAGTTGCTGCAACAGCATTTTGATGTATTGTACCAAGGTGCACAGACCTCTCCAGACGTTGACAAAGAGGTGTGGTCGTATTTAATAAAATTGATCCCGATGGGTGTGTTTTTGTCATTTTTATCATCGTTGCTATTTGCACGATGGTTGCAAGCGAGATTGTTTTATCCCGATGGCTTTGCTAAAGAATTTTATGGCTATCGCATTGAAAAATCATTTGCTGTGGTGGCGAGTGTTTTAACGGCGTGTATATTGCTGGTCAATATGCCCGTATGGGCAGAAGCGACTGTTTTGGTGTGGTTATCACTGCCAGGATTGGCTGGTGTGGCGTTGGTGCATGCGTGGGTGCAAGCAAAAAATAAATCGGTATTTTGGTTGGTGGGGTTTTATGCATCATGGCTTTTTGCCATGCAAGTGTTGCCGCCCGTATTACTTGCCATGGGATTGTTAGATAGTTTTTATAATTGGCGACATCGTTGGATGTCTTCTTAAAGAGGTGAGGTTGATCATGAACGTAATATTGCTTGAAAAAGTACGTAATTTGGGTTTGTTGGGTGAAGCCGTTGCTGTGAAGCCAGGTTATGCACGTAATTTTTTAATTCCACAAGGCAAAGCCGTTTTCGCAACGCCAAAAAATATTGAAGCGTTTGAAGGCCGTCGTGCTGACTTAGAAGCGGCTGCCTTAAAGATATTGGAAGAAGCGCAAGCGCGTGCACAAAGCCTGGCAGCCATCCAAGTAACCATGGCAATGAAAGCGGGCGAAGAAGGTCGTTTGTATGGTTCCGTCAGCACGAGAGATTTGGCTGAAGCAATCACCAAAGCGGGCGTGGCGATAGAAAAGCATGAAGTGACATTGCCGAATGGTCCATTACGCAATGTGGGCGAATATGACGTGAATATTCAACTACACAGTGATGTGGAAACGACCGTGAAAATCGTGATCGTGTCTGAATCTGGCGCTGTTGCTGTTTAGACTGCCGATGACCTCGCGAGTTGATCGCGAGGTTTATTCCATATTAAACATATTCACCAGTTCATTTAAAAACAACAACCCTTTTTCTGTGGGTTTGATGCGCTTGTTTTTATTGTCTAACAATGCGTTGTCCACGGCACGCTGCACATATTTTTCTATGTGTTGATATGTCAATCTTGTTCGATCTTCAAATAAATTGACTGAAAAACCATCGGTTAAGCGCAAGGCATTAAGCATAAATTCAAATATTTTATCTTCCGTCGATAAAACTCGTTGTTGTGTGATTTTATGATCATTAAGAAGATATTGATTCGGTACTCGATGTTTATTAAAGCGAATAATATCATTATTTATCATCGTGATTTTGCTATGCGCACCTGCACCAATGCCTAAATAATCCCCAAATTCCCAGTAATTTCGATTGTGTTGTGCTTGTTTATTTTCTTTACTATAGGCAGAAATTTCATAACGATAAAATTGCTGTTGCTGTAATTGTGCATAACCTTGGTGTTCAATAGTTTCCAATAATTTTTCTTTGGGTAACGATTTGGGCGGATGATTAAAAAATACCGTATTGGGTTCCAGTGTTAAATGATACCAAGACACATGCGTCACTGGCAGGCTGAGCGCAGCATTTAAATCAAAAAAAGCATCGTCGATGGATTGCTTGGGCAAACCATACATGATATCCAAATTAATATTATCAAATCCGGCTTGCTTGGCCATATGGACAGCAGCAAAGGCTTGCGCATCATCATGCACGCGTCCTAACGCTTGTAATTTATCCGCTTGAAAACTTTGAATGCCAATGGATAAACGATTAATACCGATGTGTCTAAACTGTGCAAATTTTTCTGCTTCGAAAGTTCCTGGGTTGGCTTCTAAGGTAATTTCAATGTCTAAATGATAAGGAAATAAAGTGAAAACATGATCTAACAAACGTTTTAATGCGGCGGCTGAAAATAAACTGGGCGTGCCGCCGCCCATAAAAATACTCACCAGCGAACGACCGTTTATTTTTTCTTTTTCAGCGTTGAGGTCTTGTATTAACGCATCAATATATTGATCTTCAGGTAAATCCCCTTTTAAAGTATGCGAATTAAAATCGCAATAGGGACATTTTCGAATACACCAAGGAAAATGTATATAGAGCGCTAACGGGGGTTGCAACATAATCAAACAGCCTAAATCTATTTCTTCAAAAGCAATTATGCTATAATTAAAGCGTTTTTTCTATAAGGAACAGCGCAAATGGAAGATTGTCTTTTTTGTAAAATCATTCAAGGCGAGTTGCCTGCTGACAAAGTGTACGAAGATGAGCATATTTTGGCATTTAATGATATTTATCCAAAAGCCAGAGTACATGTGTTGGTGGTACCGAAATTGCATTTGGCCAGTTTGGCTGAATTGACCATTGTGCATAAAGGGATGATTGGAGATTTGATGTTGCAGTTGCCGCATATTGCAAAATCACAAGGATTAGATAATGGTTTTCGCACGGTATTTAATACAGGTGCAGGCGGTGGGCAAGAGATTTTTCATTTACATGCACATATTTTAGGTGGTTAACATGGGATTGGGCGGTATTGGTTTAAGTCAATTATTGATTTTATTGTTGGTGATCGTATTGGTTTTTGGCACAAAAAAACTGCGTGGTATGGGTGGTGATTTGGGCAATGCGCTGAAAAATTTTCGCAAAGCCGTGAAAGAGGATGATAAAAAAGATCCGCCAACCGATACACAAGAGAAGCCCTAGTCATGTTTTCCATGAGCTTTGGCGAATTATTATTGATAGCGATCGTGGCTTTGGTGGTATTGGGACCTGAAAAATTACCAGAAGTGGGTACGTTTTTAGGTCGTCTTGTTGGAAAAACCAAACGTTTTGTAGAAGATTTAATCAAAGATGAATGAACAAACATCCACTTGGTTACCACATTTGCTGGAAATACGCCGGCGTTTGTTATGGACATTCGGTGTCATCGGTGTGCTTTTTTTGGGATTGTTTTATTTTGCCAACACGTTATATGATTGGTTAGCGGCGCCCTTATTACATTTTTTACCCACCGGTCATTTAATTGCGACACAAGTTGCCGCACCATTTTTAACGCCGATGAAACTGTCAGGACTGTGTGCGTTATTATTGGGTATTCCTGTTTTACTCTATCAAGTATGGGCTTTTGTTGCGCCAGGACTATATCCCAATGAGCGGCGATTATGGCCGGTTTTATTGATATGCAGTGCCTTGTTATTTTATGCCGGCATTGCATTTGCTTATTTTTTAGTATTACCATTGGTGTTTGGATTTTTTGTGCAAGCTGCCCCGATCAATGTGGCGGTGATGACGGATATGTCTGCTTATTTGGATTTTGTCACCCGTTTATTATTTGGTTTTGGTATGGCCTTTGAAGTGCCGATCATTACTTTTGTGTTGGCCCATAGTGGTATAGTCACGGTAGGAACGTTAAAAAAACAAAGGCCTTATATTATCATTGGTGCCTTTACCTTAGGGATGTTATTAACACCGCCCGATGTTTTTTCGCAAACATTATTGGCATTACCCATGTGGGGATTGTTTGAGTTGGGTGTATGGATGGCAGCAAAAAATAAAAGTACTTAACAAGGAGATATCATGAAAAGTATTGGACGCATTTTAGGACACATATTATATACATCGCGTTGGTTGTTGGTGCCCGTTTATATTGGTTTGAGCGTCGCATTATTGTTGTTGTCGATTAAGTTTTTCCAACAAGTGCTGCATGCTTCAGCCAATATTTGGCATTTGAGTGAGCAAGATTTTGTATTGGGTATTTTAAGTCTGATTGATTTAACGCTGGTGGGCAGTTTGATTGTGATGGTGATGTTCACAGGTTATGAAAACTTTATTTCACGGTTAGAAATAAATTCAGAGCTGACTTGGCTCAAGAAGTTAGATGCTGGATCATTGAAATTAAAAGTGGCGGTATCCATCGTAGCGATTTCATCCATCCGTTTATTGGGTGAATTTATGAGTATTGATGCGGATTCCGCAGGACATTTCAAGTGGTATATATTGGGACACTTAACCTTTGTGGTTTCAGCGTTTGCCATGGGTGCGATGGATATGATAAGTAAGAAGAAGGGCGCGCTAGATTGATCATTTGGGAGCATGGCCACACCCATGCTCCCAACAGCGATTTAGTGATTACTCAACCAATCATTAATTAATTCCAAGTCCTGATACGTCAATGTCCCAGATGCTTGTTTTAAGGTCAATTGATTAATAATGTAATCATAACGTGCTTGTGCATATTGTTGTTGACGTTGATAGAGATCAGAAATGCTATTTAATAAATCCACGCTGGTACGCGTACCGACTTCATACGACGCTTGGGTGGCTTCTAAGGCGACTTTGCCGGATGCCACGGCTTGACTCAATGCATGTACTTCACTGATGGAGGTCATGACATTGCGAAAGGACGTATTGGTATCATAAATCACGCGGCGTTTGGTTTGTTCTAGTGTGTCTTTGGCACTTAAGGCTTTGTATTGTGCTTGACGGACACCGGCTTGCGTTGCGCCGCCTGCAAATAAGTTCATATTCGCATTCACAGAGAAAAGCCAATTGGGTTCAAAGTTGCCATCGGAGTGACTGGGGCTACCTGAGCGCGCACGGCCGTAAGTGCCAGCCATACTGAGCGTGGGCAAATATTGGGCGCGGGCATCATTGACGTCAAAACGACTGGCTTCCACCTGAAAGGTCGCAGCCTGTATGGCGGGATTATATTGTTCCGCTGTTTTAGCCCATTCTTTTTCATTGGCGGGTTGTGGCGCTTCCATGGGTATTTTTGTTTTTAAAGGTATTAACATATCCGGTAAGGTACCGGTGATTTCTTGCAAGGCTTCTTTGACATTTTCTAATTGATTGAGTGCATTGATCTCATCGGCAACCGTTTTGTCATAACGTGCTTGCGATTCTTTATAATCGGTGATGGCAACCACGCCAACTTTGAATTGATGTTCCGTTTGATCCAACTGTTTTGCAACGGCTTCTTTTTCCGCCTTGGTAAAAGCCAATGTATCTTCTGCACTTAACACATTGAAATAGGCAACCGCCACGCGTCGGAATAAATCTTGTTCATTTTGTTCATAAATGGCATCGGCTTGATCAGCAATACGATTGGCTTTGCCCAAGGCAAACCACGATCCCAAATTAAGCACGGATTGTTGCAAACTTAATTCACCGCCATGTTCACGTACCACGGATGGAGTGACGGGCTGCAGTGGGACGGGTGGAAATGCGGGTGCAGCATAGCCTTCCTCTTGTGTACTAACGTACTCAGCCGATGCATTGAGTTGTGGCAACAAGGCCGAACGCGCCAAAGGCACGGCTTCCTTGGTACTATTGCGTTCATCATTGGCAATTTTAATGGTGGGATCCATGTCTGCTGCCATGGCATACACTTCCAATAAATCGGCAGAGTAAACACCGGTGGGCAACAGTAATGCGAAGAGTAATTTAAAACTCAAAATGCGGCTTAGTGGTTGTATCGAGTAAGTGTGTGATGACTGTTTCATATAATTTTTCCTTTTGCCAAACGCCGTTGCTTCCATGGGTAAATAATGTTGCGCTCATTGCCGGTGCATGGCCAATCACTGCAAGCAGTCGTCCGCCACGTTGCAGATGACGTAAATAAATTTGTGGATCGTGGGATACTGCACCGGTTAAGCAAATCACTTGAAAAGAGGCCATATCAGCCCATTGCTGACTGGCATCGCCAATCAAGACTTGGGTATTGGCGATATCATGGATCAGCAAGCGTTTACTGGCTTGAGCCGCAAGTTCAGGTACGATTTCCACGCTGATCACTTCTTTTGCCAATTGAGCCAATAGCGCAGTGAAATAACCGCTACCCGTGCCTATTTCTAGCACTCGATCCGTGTGTTTAAGATTTAATGCTTGTAAAATACGCCCTTCTTCACGCGGCGTCAGCATACATTGTCCATGTCCAATCGCCAGGTACGTATCCGCAAAGGCCAATTTCCGATATTCTGGCAACACAAAGTCTTCCCGAGGCACTTGTGTCATCGCAGCCAATACATCAGGATTGAGCACGTCCCAGGGGCGTACTTGCTGTTCTATCATATTAAAACGGGCTTGCTCGAAATTCATCATGTCTATACATCTACTTAATGCAGTAATCAAAAAAACAATGTCCAAAAGTATAATCGAGCGGAGCCAAATACTCAAAGACTTTTGGTGAAAGGGAGGACGTTAAAAAGCAGTTGACATCAGATTTTAAAACAGTCATCCATACTTGACAGAAATGCATTTTACCATGAATATATGGATATAAGCATCCAATTTTTCATGGTAAAACGATGGATAGACCGTATTATCTTCAACAAATCAGTGAACTCAGTGATCAATTTCCTGCCATCTGTCTCTTGGGACCCAGACAAGTAGGAAAAACGACTTTGGCTAAACGATATGCAAAAGAGGCCCAAAAGAAAGGATCCGACGTGCATTTTTTTGATTTAGAAAATGCGGAAGATCTGGTTATTTTGCTGAATCCAATGTTAGCACTGAGTCAACTATCAGGACTGATTATTATTGATGAAATTCAACGACGACCTGAGTTATTTACTACGTTACGTGTTTTAATTGATCACCCTAAAAAAGCGCAAAAATGGTTAATATTAGGCAGTGCTTCCCATGTATTATTGCAACAATCCTCTGAAACATTGGCTGGGAGGATTGCATATATGGAAATTCAACCCTTTGATTTTACAGAGGTTGGCGAAAGCGAGCACTTGTGGTTACGTGGTGGATTTCCAGATTCATATTTGGAACATTCCGATGCCTTAAGTTTTCAATGGCGTAGGCAATATGTTAAAACTTTTTTAGAGCAAGATATCCCCAACTTAGGTATTCGGATCGCGCCGTTGCAGTTACGCCGTTTTTGGATGATGTTGGCGCATTTTCACGGAAATATATTTAATGCAGAAGAGGTTTCGCGATCGCTCGGCATTAATAGTAAAAGTGTTAGACATTATTTAGACATATTGACGCACACTTTCATGATCAGGCAATTGCAACCTTGGTGGGAAAATATAACGAAACGGCAGGTAAAATCACCCAAAATTTACTTTCGAGATAGCGGGCTGTTGCATTATTTATTAGATCTTGAAGATGATCATATGTTGCAACGAAATCCCAAGGTTGGCGCTTCTTGGGAAGGATTTGCGATGGAGGAAATCATTCGATGTCATCATGCAGAGTCGGAAAATTGCTATTTTTGGGCAACACATCAAGAAGCGGAGTTGGATTTTTTATTGTTTCAAAAAGGTAAACGCTTGGGATTTGAGTTTAAATATATGGATGCCCCGCGGTTAACGAAATCAATGCGCATTGCATATGAGGATTTAAAATTGGACGCATTGATAGTGATTTATCCCGGAACGCGATCTTATCTGTTGACCCCAGACATTAAAGTAATGAGTCTTTTGGAATATTTGAATACAATCAATGCTAGTTGAGCCTGAAAATCAGCCCACCTTTATCGATGTTTTTGCAAAACACCCAAAGGTTTGATACGCTTTCAGCACTTAAGTGATTTAAAGGAAGCCTCAGTGCTATGGTCAAAACAGCGTATACAGCCGAGTCTATTGAAGTATTAACGGGTTTGGACCCCGTCAAAAAACGTCCCGGCATGTATACCGATACAACAAGGCCGAACCATTTGGCACAAGAAGTCATCGACAATAGCGTGGATGAAGCCATTGCGGGGTTTGCGTCGCGGATTGATGTGACCTTGTTTAAAGATGGTTCGTTGCAAGTGATTGATGATGGGCGTGGTATGCCAGTGGATATGCATCCCGAATATGGCATTTCTGGTGTGGAGTTGATTTTAACAAGGTTACATGCGGGCGGAAAGTTCTCTGATAAGACCTACCAGTTTTCAGGTGGCTTGCATGGCGTGGGTGTTTCTGTGGTGAATGCTTTGTCTAAACAGTTGACCGTGACGGTTAAACGGCAAGGACAAGTGTATCAAATGAGTTTTGCCGATGGCATTCCGACCAGTACTTTAAAAGTCATTGGTACAACGGCGAAAAAAGAAACAGGTTCTACCGTGCGTTTTTATCCTGAAGCCAGCTATTTTGAAATCGCCAAATTTTCCGCGATTAAGTTAAAACAAATTTTACGTGCCAAAGCGGTATTGTGTCGCGGTTTACACGTGAGTTTTTTTGATGAAGCCGAAGGTGAAACAGAAGAATGGTGCTATGAATCCGGCTTAAGCGATTATTTATTGTCTTTGTTAGAAAAACAAACCTTATTACCCAATCCCCCGTTTGCATCTGAATTTTCCGCCGCAACAGAAGCAGCTGAATGGGCGTTATGTTGGCCTACCGAAAAACAAGAACAAATTTCGGAAAGTTATGTCAACTTAATTCCCACCTCGCAAGGTGGTACGCACGTGAATGGTTTAAGAACGGGTTTAAGCGAAGCGGTGCGCGAGTTTTGTGAATTTCGTAATTTGTTACCACGTGGCGTGAAATTAGCGCCTGATGATGTATGGGATGGTTGTGCCGTCGTATTATCGGTGAAATTACAAGAGCCACAATTTGCCAGTCAAACCAAGGAACGATTATCATCCAGACAATGCGCGGCATTTGTATCAGGCGTGGTTAAAGATGCCTTTAGTTTATGGTTAAATCAACACGTTGATATTGCCATGCAATTGATGGAACGATTTATTGATAATGCACAAAAACGTTTACGCGCAGATAAACAAGTCGCACGTAAAAAATTAATCAGTGGTCCCGCGTTGCCGGGTAAATTGGCGGATTGTTCATTGCAAGATTTAAGTCGCACCGAATTGTTTTTGGTGGAAGGGGATTCTGCAGGTGGATCAGCTAAACAAGCACGTGATCGTTCTTTCCAAGCCGTGATGCCTTTGCGCGGTAAAATTTTAAATACCTGGGAAGTGGCGTCTGCTGAGGTATTGGGTTCACAAGAAGTGCATGATATTGCAGTGGCCATAGGCATTGATCCGGGTAGTGATAATTTACAGGATCTGCGTTATGGAAAGGTATGTATTTTAGCGGATGCCGATTCGGATGGATTGCATATTGCTACTTTATTGTGCGCATTATTTTTAAGACATTTTAAAGCCTTGGTTGCGGCAGGGCATGTGTATGTGGCGATGCCGCCGTTATATCGTATTGATCTAGGCAAAGAAGTGTATTATGCCTTAGATGATGCAGAAAAAGAGGGTGTTTTAGACAGATTGGCCGCTGAACATAAACGCGGCAAACCCAATGTGCAACGCTTTAAAGGCTTGGGTGAAATGAATCCATTGCAATTGCGCGAAACCACCATGGCGCCAGACACCAGACGTTTGGTACAATTAACGCTCAGTGATGATCCTGAAGCGACATTTGCATTGATGGATATGATGCTGGCAAAAAAACGTTCTAGCGATCGGCGTGAATGGTTGGAAACAAAAGGCGATTTGGCGGAAGTATAACGGTGTTAAAAAAATTATTCGTGGTTTGTTTGCCTTTTATTTTATTATCTATTGGGAAATTACCGCTAGCCGTTGCGCAATTATTCGGCTATGGCGTTGGTACCATTTGGTATTGTTTACCGGTGCGTAGCCGAGCGGTTGCTAAAGCAAATATTAAGCATTGTTTCCCATCGTTTAACAAATTAAAAGTCGAATATTTTCTGCTAAAAAATTTACAACAAACCGCATGCACGGCATTAGAATGTCCTGCATTTTGGTTATGGCCGGTGGAATGCTTGTCGGGTTTAATGAAAGAAGTGCATGGTGAATATTTATTGCAAGCTGCTTTTTCCCAAGAAAAACCGATACTTTTTGCCGTTCCGCACATGGGTGCATGGGAAGCCATGCAAGCATATTTTCCAGGGCGTCATATCGGATCGGTATTATATCGACCGCCTCGCTTAGAAGCCTTGGATGGATTTATTCGAGCTTGTCGTTCTCGCCATGGTTGTGGTCATTTAATTCCAATCACGCCCAGTGGTATTCGTGAAATATTTAAACACTTAAAACAAAAAGAGATTGTATCTATCATGCCCGATCAAGTGCCAAAAAGTGATGGCATTCTGGCGCCTTTTTTTAATCAACCTGCACGCACCATGACATTGTTACCAAAATTAGCACAAAAGACAGACGCCACTGTATTGTTGGTGTGTATTCGTCGTTTAGGCATTGGACGTGGTTTTGCGATACATTTTTTGCCAAGCAGTGAAGAGATTAAAAATCCGGATTTGACCATTGCAACGCAAGCATTGAATGCGGGGGTGGAAATGTGTGTCCAATTGGCGCCGGAGCAGTATCAATGGATTTATAAGCGGTTTAAAAGAGTATAGAGAGGGCGCTACTTGAGACCACAAACCAACCAGTACTAAGGTTTATGCCAAAAATGCCGCTAACAGATTGCTTAATCACCAATAAGGACGGGCAAAATGACGGCGAATGACGATTTAATTCAATCTGCTAAATCAGGAAATCTACAAGGTATAAAGCAATCGCTTAAAAATAAAGCAGATATTAATACGGTTGATATGAGTGCAGATGGGCGTGGCAATACGGCTTTAATGTGGTCGATAGAAAGGTCTAATTCAACTTGGGGCGGTACGTTGCCTGAATATATTGCTTGTATTGAGTTTTTAATTGGATACAACGGTCTGTTATTGGAGGCACAAAATACACGAGGCTATACCGCTCTTATGTTGGCCACACAGCACGAGATCCCATTGGCGGTGAATCTATTATTGCTGCTTGGTGCATCAACACGGATCCGATCGTCGAATACAGCAAAAGGAACAACCGCTTTAGAGATAGCCAGATCACAAGTTCCAGGTCAATTTGAAGAAAAGCATAATCAAAGTCATTCTCTTACTTTTACAGGGTTTACAACGATTATTGCCTTATTAGAAGGGGCGGAACATGGAAATTTACCTACACCACGTAAGCACCAACCTCCTGTACCACCAAAACATTCTCAAAACCGCTCCCGTTCTGTCGGCAACATAAACCAAGACAGAATATTAGAAGGACTGGAACGTCAATTTGCAACCAGCTTTCCCTGCAGTTTAAGTTCAGTTGGGGCCACAGAAACACCATTACGAAACACAAAAATATATCCGTCTGACAGCGACGGTTTCAGCTTGACGACTCGAAGCAGTGGAAGCACTACAAAATCGAATTCCTTTGAGGAGTTTCCCGCGGGAGCCAGCTCAGCTCATGCTTCATCGAGTTCAGCAGAACCGGGCCCCAGTGATAATGATACTTCTTCATGGCAACGGTTTCGAAGAAGTTTTGGCAAGAAATCAAAAGTAAAGTAGTGAGTGATGCGTTCATTCTAGGTTCAGGATCATTACCCTTGAGCCTAGAATAGACCAAAAGGAAAAGGTGGCTTGACTGGTGTATTGCCATTCACAGCCTTGCCTGATATACTACAAATGTAGTAAATAGAAACTATTGTAGGCAATAAACCATGGCTATTCCCATCCGAATTGACGAAGCGATTTATAATGAGGCAAAAAAAACAGCGCGAGCTGAGCGTCGTTCCATTCCTCATCAAATTGAATTTTGGGCGATGATAGGCAAATGTGCTTTAGATAACCCGGATCTCCCGATTGAATTTGTTAAAGACTTGTTGATTTCAAAACATCAAGATCGATCATTAGCAGAACCCTTCAACTTTGGGCAAGACAGTGACTGAGATTATTGTTCAGCAAATGCCTGCGTTTAAAAAGGCCTATAAAAGGCTGCATATAAAAGAGAGAACGGTGGTCGATGACGCCATCCGCTCCATTGTTCAACATCCGAATATTGGACAAGAAAAAAAAGGTGATTTGGCTGGTGTTTTTGTTTATAAATTTAAAATGCACAATAAAGAGATCTTATTGGCCTATGAATGGGATCCACGAACGAGATTGCTACTGGCATTAGGTGTTCATGAAAACTTTTATCGAGATTTAAAAAAATTGCGGTAAGAAAATTACCGCATTTTCTTTGGATAAATGTGATGATTATCGTGTTCGATATTCCACATACGATGCAATTTTATCCGTCTGCATTTCAAAATCGCGTGGTGATGTTTTTAAATAGCAATAATAATTGTCTTTCCCCAATAATTTATTCACAGGGTAAAGAACATAACGCCAATCTTTTTCTTTTAAACTGTCTTGATGCTTCACCAATAACCAACTGGGCGTGCCTTGCTCATTTAAGCATAAAAAGCTGCCTTTTTCTTCGATTAAATAATATTCCGTGATGGAATACTCGCGCAAAAAATCACTAAAAAATTGAATAAACATTGGATCGGTTAAAAACATAGGCAATGGACAGTTGGGATTGATGGATTTTTGCGCAATGCTATAAAAAATGATTTCAGATAATTTTTGAAAGTATTCGTGTTGTAATGATTCAATGGTAATGTTGAGCACATGAGTAAAATTCGACAAGTCTTTGCGAATAAAACGTTGGATCACACCTTGATTAAACAGTGTGCTGGCGAGAGCTTCATCTTTTGCATCAATCAATAAAATAATTTGTACGCCTTGGCCTTTGAGTTGCTGTGTTAAAACGGCTTCACTCATGTTGGGTATGGTGTAATCGACAATCATCACCGAGATCTGATCAAAGCGTGTGTTGTTATAAATTTCTTTATGAATCGCAGGGACATCCACATGAATAATTCGCTGACCCTGGTCATTCTCTTTGATGGAAATAAGGCACTTTTTTAAAAAAGGCTCGATCTGATAATCATGATGTAAAAAACGAGCAGCGTCGAGCGGATCACTGAAAAACTTATACGCAGCGTTTTTAGTAGATAGCTCAAACTGGACATTAGTAAAGTAGTTAAAGTTGTCTGTTATGAATACAACCGTTGTTGGAAAATAACAACTAATCATCCGATCCATTTTCATGATGTGTCTCCCTTCGTGACCTATTTACTATACATCAAAATGCGGTATTATGGAATGTTTCTTGAGAGTATTGCAGCGTTTATGGGTTGATGCAGACGCTTGTCCCGTTGTGATTAAAGAAATTTTATTCCGCGCGGCCAAGCGTACGAAAACAATGTTAATTTTAGTTGCCAATCAACCATTAAATACGCCTGCTTCCCCTTTTATCAAAAAAGTTCAAGTTTCCTCTGGCTTCGATGTCGCTGACAATCACATTGTACAAGAGATGCAAAGTGGTGAATTAGTGGTTACCGCGGATATTCCCTTGGCCGCCGAAGCGATGGAAAAAGGTGGCATTGCGCTAAATCCCAGAGGTGAGTTATATTCTCACGAAACCATCAAACAACGGTTGGTGATGCGTGATTTTAACGAAGAGTTGCGCAGCAGCGGCATGATGAGCAAAGGACCCGCTAAATTAAGTCAGCGGGATATTAATGCCTTTGCGAATAGTTTGGATCAATTTCTTGCTAGGCAGAAAAAATAATCATGGGAACAACTTATCTATTTTACGATATCGAGACATCCGGAACCAATCCTTGCTTTGATCAAATCTTACAATTTGCGGCCATTCGCACCGATGAACAACTCAATGAGTTGGATCGACATCAATTTTTCGTACGTTTAAATTTAGACACCGTTCCTGATCCAGGCGCTAGCATTACACATCGCATTGCATTAAATACCCTGCAAACAGGAATGAGCGAATATGAAGCCATTAAAAAAATTCATGCATTATTAAATGCGCCCAATACCATCAGTGTTGGATATAATACCTTGGGTTTTGATGATGAATTTTTACGATTTTGTTTTTACCGCAACTTATTACCGCCTTATACACATCAATATGCCAACGGTTGTGGTCGCATGGATATTTTCCCGATGACGATTATGTATTTTCTTTATAAAAAAGAAAGCTTAATTTGGCCTGAAAAAAATGGCAAGCCGTCGTTGAAATTAGAATTATTAAATCAAATTAACCAATTGGCCAGTGGCGCAGCGCACGATGCGATATGTGATGTGGAAGCAACAATAGCATTGGCAAAATTATTGTATAAACAAAAACCGATGTGGGATTATTTGATTGATTATTTTAATAAAAAAGAAGATGACCACCGTGTGCAAAAGCTAACAACGCTGACCATCGGTAAAAGTAGTTATGCGCAAGGCTTGCTTATCCACGGTAAATTTGGTACCGATGCGTTTTTTCAAGCCCCTGTATTATTATTGGGGCAACATTATCATTATAAAAATCAATCGTTGTGGTTACGTTTGGACAATGAATTATGTATCGATCAAGATCAGGTTGCTTTATTAAACAGTGCCTGGGTTATCAATAAAAAATCGGGTGAAAATAAATTTATATTGCCGATGAGTAAAGCACAATATTTAACGCCGGAACGTTTAGACTTGGCACAGCGCAATATGCAATGGTTTTTGTCGCATCCTGAGAAATTGGCAGACATTGCCGATTATTATCGAGATTATAAATACCCGAAAGTGGAGCGTTTGGATGTGAGCGCGGCATTATATGACACGGGATTTTTTAGTAAAGAAGAAGAGCGATTTAGCATCGATTTTCATCGTTCTGATTGGCAAGGAAAAGTTGAACTGGCTAAGCGGAGCATTGATCAACGCATGGGACAGTTGGCGCTGAGGATTGTAGGACGAGAAGATTTGGATGCACTTCCAATGGATTTGGCGGCGCGATTTAATGATTATTTGCAGTTTAAGCAGATAGATGATGAAGAACAATTGACGCGGGATTATCGGGGGAAAAGCCGGCGGACGTTGAAGATGGCGTTATTGATGATTGACGAGGTGAAAGCAGGCAGAGAATTGGATGCAGAGCAGCTCGAACGATTGGATGAGTTGGAGCTGTATTTAAAGGCGAGCGTTTTTCATTTCTAGGTTTTATTGTTACTGACTGCAAAGTGGATACCGCGGACAAGCCGCGGTATGACAGCGCTCTCTCATGCATTGATGCAGCAACACTATGATTGTATCGAATTTAATTGTAATTCTTTATCTTTTAGTGTTTCCATCATCTTATTTAAAAGCGTGACTCTTTCTTGCTCCTGTTGCACCAACTCTTGGGGTGCTCGAGTTGCGTAGTTAGGATTGTCTAATTTGGTTTGTAGTTTATCACGCTCTGCGAGGCATTTTTGTTGTTCTTTTTGCAAACGTGCTTTTTCCGCATCCACATCAATCAGACCGGCCAACGGAATTAATAATTGCAAGTCACCCACAACAGCGGTGGCGCTGACTGGCTCAGGTTCGTTTTCGTCTAACCAGCGGAGATCGCTGACTTTGGCCAATGTATTCAACAATAAAGTATGTTTTTGGCTATATTGTTTGTCTTGAGCGGTGCCTTTTTTCAAACATAAGGTGACCGTTTTTGCAGGTGAAATATTCATTTCACTGCGTATTGCTCGAATACTAGTGACCGTTGCTTTGAGCCAGTTGATGGCTGTTTCGGCTTCATTGTTTACGTTTTCTTCTGTGTAACGAGGATAAGCGCGATACATAATGGTTTTGTCGGTGATCCCCAACAATGGGGCCACGTGTTGCCAAATGGTTTCGGTGACAAAGGGGATCATCGGATGTGCCAGACACAAACTTTGTTCTAATATTTGCAATAACGTCTGACAGGTGCCGCGTTGTAGCGAGGCTTTGGTTTGAGGATTTTGTAACACCGGTTTGCATAACTCTAAGTACCAATCACAATATTCATACCATACAAATTCATAAATGGCTTGTGCCGCCAAATCGAAACGGTAATTTTCTAAATGAACAACCACGGTTTGCGCTGTTTTTTGAAAGACAGATTGTATCCATTGATCAGCCACGCTAAAAGACAATGGTTCATCACCTAAACCCAGATCATGTTCAGACACATTCATCATGACATAACGCGCAGCATTCCATATTTTGTTACAAAAATTGCGATAGCCTTCTAAGCGGGTCATATCAAATTGAATATTTCGTCCTGTCGATGCCAATGCGCAAAATGTAAAACGCAACGCATCGGTTCCATGTGGTCGCATGCCGTCTGGAAAATGTTTGCGGGTGGATTTTTCAATTTGTGCGGCTTTTTGTGGTTGCATCATATCCGTGGTGCGTTTTTTGACCAAAGATTCAATATCAATGCCATCGATCAAATCCAAAGGATCAATAATATTGCCTTTGGATTTAGACATTTTTTGACCTTCATTGTCGCGGATCAAACCATGAATATACACTTCTTTAAAGGGCACTTGACCGGTAAATTTCAGGCCAAACATAATCATGCGTGCAACCCAAAAGAAAATAATATCAAAACCAGTGACCAACACATTGGTGGGATAAAAGGTTGCTAATTCTTTGGTTTTTTCAGGCCAACCCAAGGTGGAAAACGGCCATAATGCGGAAGAAAACCAAGTGTCTAAAACATCATTGTCTTGTGTTAAGACAACAGAATCAGCCAATTGATATTTTTGACGTACAGCGGCTTCATTGTCTGCCACATAAATATGACCTTGTTCATCATACCATGCGGGTATGCGATGTCCCCACCACAGTTGACGACTAATACACCAATCTTGAATATTATTCATCCATGCATTATAGGTATTCACCCAGTTGTCAGGAATAAAGCGGATCTCGCCGCGTTCCACTGCTGCAATCGCCGGTTCTGCCAGAGGCGCAATTTTGACATACCATTGCTGTGTTAAAAAAGGTTCTAAAACGGATCCTGAGCGATCACCACGTGGAACCGAAGAGGTATGTGGTTCTATTTTTTCTAACAAACCTTGTGCTTCTAATTCAGCCACGATTTTTTTGCGTGCGGCAAAGCGATCTAAACCTTGATAAGGGTTGGGAACATTGTCATTTAATGTGGCTTGTGCTGTCATGACGTTGATAGGCGTCAAACCATGTCGTTCACCGACCGCAAAGTCATTGAAATCATGCGCAGGGGTGATTTTAACGCAACCGCTACCAAAGTCTTTATCCACAAAAGGATCGGCGATGATGGAGATCAAGCGATCACTTAAGGGCAATTTCACTTGTTGGCCAATCAAGGCTTGATAACGTTCATCGTCTGGATGAACGGCAACGGCGACGTCGCCAAACAATGTTTCAGGACGCGTGGTTGCTACAATCACAGATGCTTGGCCATTGACCAGCGGATAACGAATATGCCATAGCGAGCCTTTTTCTTCTTCACTCACCACTTCTAAATCAGAAATAGCCGTTTGTAGCACCGGATCCCAATTGACCAAACGGGTGCCGCGATAAATTAAGCCCTCATCATACAATTGAATAAAAACGCGTTGCACGGCTGCGGATAAGCCATCATCCATGGTGAAACGTTCACGCGACCAATCCACGGATGCGCCCATGCGACGCAATTGCTGCGTAATGCGTGAGCCAGAATGCGCTTTCCATTCCCATATTTTTTTAATAAAATGATCGCGTCCCAGATCTTGGCGTGTGGTGCCTTGAGCTTGTAATTGACGTTCAACCACCATTTGTGTGGCAATACCCGCATGATCGGTCCCCACTTGCCACAAGGTGTTTTTCCCTTGCATGCGTTTAAATCGAACCAGCGTGTCCATTAATGTGTCTTGAAACGCATGTCCCATATGCAAACTACCCGTCACATTGGGCGGTGGGATCATGATACAAAAGGCATCACCTTGATCAGAGGGTTCAAAAAAGCCTGCCTTTTCCCACTGCTCATAGCAAGACTGTTCAATGTCATCGGGATTATAGGTCTTATCGAGTAATGGCTCACGCATGGTCAAATTCCGCTAGTTTTTTACATGTCAGAGATTGTACAGCACTTGTCTCTACTCGCCAACATGCTATTATGTATGGACAGATTATTCAGTAGGCTTTATGAACCATGATGCGATTAATGCGGTTTATTTTCATATCCATGTCTTGCGCGGCAATATTGGCTTGCTCTTCAGACGAAGGTCCAAAAGCCGGTGCTGCGGGCAATGCGATGCCAGTGATAGTGGCGAATGTGCTGCAAAAAGATGCGCCGCAAGTCGTGCAAGTCTTTGCCAGCCTTTATGCTGAAAATGACGCTAAAATCAGCAGTGAAATTTCAGGCAATATTGCCAAAGTGAGTTTTAAAGCGGGTGATTGGGTGCCTGTGGGCACGGTTTTGATGAATATTGATTCACGTACACAAGAGGCTAAATTGCAACAGGCACAAGCAGATGCTGAATTGAGTAAAGTGGAATTGGATCGTGCGCAAAACCTATACCACAGAGGTGCTCAGTCCAAACAAGAGTTAGACAAAGCGCAAGCCACATTTAAAGCACAACAAGCAGCGGTTGCCATTGCCAAAGCGGATGTCGATAAAACCATTATTATCGCGCCTTTTAGTGGGCGTTTAGGCGCAAAAACACTATCTATTGGGGATTATGTTTCACCCGGAACGTTCTTGTTAGAGATCGTGGATAAAAAACATTTAAAAATTCAATATACTGTACCCGAGCGTTATTTACCCGATTTAGCGGTGGGACAAATGGTACAAATAAAATCCATTGCATTTCCCAATGATGTCTTTGCGGGTGTTGTTGATTTTGTGTCGCCTTTTGTTGATAAGGACACGCGTACCGTACAGGTAGAAGCGTTGGTTCCCAATGAAGATGAGCGTTTGTCACCAGGATTATCCGCTTCAGTGGTGCATTCAATGGGTGTGGATCCTAAAGCATTGGTGATACCTGAAGAAGCGTTGGTGCCATCGATAGAAGGCTTGACCGTTTTTCGTGTGGTGAATGATGAAAAAAATCAAACCGCACGCGTACAAAAAGTGTCGGTGGAAGTGGGTTCACGTTATCAAGGATTGGCGCAAATTCGCAGCGGTTTGGAAGCAACAGACCAAGTGGTGACGCAAGGCCAGCAAAAGTTACGTGATGGTGCGATGATTAAGATCATTACGCCTGAGATGATGAAACAACTGATGGAGCCGAAGGCGGCGGGTGTTAAACCGGAAGAAGATAAATAAATCATGAAGTTAGCAGATCTATGTATTTCAAGACCCGTTTTTGCCATTGTGATTAACCTGATCCTGGTCGTGATAGGATTTATGGGTTATACACGTTTGGAAGTGCGTGAATTGCCTAAAATGGAAATTCCCACCGTGACCATCAGCACTTCTTACGCAGGCGCAGATGCCTATTTGATGGAAGAACAAATTACCAATAAAATTGAAGAGGCATTGTCGGGGCTGGAAGGCTTGGATAATATGACTTCATCCACACGAGATGGCTCCAGTCGCGTCACGGTGAATTTTAAATCGGGTTATGACATTAATGTGGGTCTTAATGATATACGCGATAAAGTAGGCACGGTGACAGGGGATTTACCCGTCGATGCCGATGCACCTATTTTGCAAAAAGCAGACAGTGGTGGTACGGCGACCATGTATATCAGCTTTACGGATCCCAAACGTTCGGCCATGGCATTAACGGATTACGTTGAAACATATATTAAGCCTGATCTAGAACAAGTGGAAGGCGTGGGCGTAGCGGATTTATTGGGTTCGCGTGAATACTCCATGCGTATTTGGCCTGATCCTGAGAAAATGGCTGCACGTGGCGTGACAGTGACAGATATTTCAAATGTGTTGCATGCGCAAAATGTCAGTATTGCCGGTGGTGAAATTAAAAGTTCGACGCGCGATTATACCATTTTACCGCAAACCAAATTAAAAAGTGCTGCAGAATTTTCTGATCTGATTTTACGTCATGAGAACAATGCCATCGTTCGTTTGGGGGATGTGGCCAAGGTGGAAGTGGCTGCGTTGGATGACAGCGTGATTGTGCGTTCCAACGGAAAATCCGGTGTGGTGATCGCCATTGTGCCACAATCCACCGCCAATCCCGTGACAGTATCCGCTGATATACGTCAATTTTTACACGAGTTGGGACCTATTTTACCATTGGGCATGGAATATACGGTTAACTATGATAAAGCCGTCTTTATTGATGCCTCGATTAAGGGTGTGTATCACACGTTAATTGAAGCCGTGATTTTGGTGGTGTTGGTGGTCTTTGGTTTCTTGGGTTCATTGCGTTCCACCACGATCCCTTTGGTGACGATCCCTTTATGTTTATTGGCTATTTTTGGCTTTTTATATGTGATGGGTTACAGCATTAATAACATGACTTTGCTGGCCTTGGTGTTGGCGATTGGTTTGGTGGTGGATGATGCCATTGTGATGCTGGAGAATGTGCATCATCATATTGAAGAAGGCATGGCGCCGTTGCAGGCCGCATATAAAGCCAGTTCTGAAATTGGCATGGCAATTATTGCCATGACGATCACCTTGGCGGCGGTGTATGCGCCGATTGGTTTTACGCAAGGATTAACGGGCGATGTATTCCGTGAGTTCGCGTTTACGTTGGCGGGTGCAGTGATTATTTCTGGGTTTGTTGCATTGACATTGTCACCCATGATGTGCGGACGTATTTTACAAAAAACACAAGGGAATCGATATACGCATTGGCTAGATGCCTCGATGGAAAATCTAAAGCAGCGATACATGCGCTTTTTAACATCTATGCTGCGTATTCGTTTTATTGTGGTGTTGGGTGTGATTGGTATTGCGGTTTTAGGCGCATGGATGTACACCGGATTGCGTACCGAATTGGCACCCACAGAAGACACCGGTACAGTGATGACGGTGATCGTGGCGCCCAGTGGTTCTAGCGTGAATTATACGGACAAACAAGTGCGTGTGGTTGAGCGTATTTTTGAACAGTTACCAGAAAAAAATGCCTATGTGGCCATTGCGGGTTCGTCAGGTTCCAGTAGCCAAGGTATTTCGTTTTTAGCATTAAATTCTTGGGATAATCGTGAGCGTAGTCAAAAAGAAATTATCCAAGAAATCACGCCTAAACTATGGGCCAATCCAGGCGCATTGCTCATTCCACAAAGTTTGCCACCCTTACCCAGTTCGGGTAATTCCCCTTTGCAGTTTGTGGTGCAAATCATGGGGACGTATGAAGAGTTGCGCCGAGTGATGAACCAAATAGAAGCCGATATTCAAAAAAACAATCCCAACATTGTGGGCGTGCAGGTTGATCTTAAAATTGATACCGCACAAATTGATTTGTTTGTGGATCGCAATTTAGCGTCGGATTTAGGCGTGGACATGGCTGAAATTAGCAATGCGCTGGGGATTTTATTGGCGGGACGCGCGATCACGAATTTTGATGTGGAAGGCAATAGCTATGATGTCAAAGTACAAACCGTGGATGATTTACGCAAAAATCCAGAGCAGATTAATCAATTATATGTACGCAGTCATCAAAGCAATATGATGATCCCCTTATCCAGTTTGGTTTCTTTTAAAGAAGTCACGGGTACAGAAACATTGACACACTTTAATCGATTACGTGCGGCGACATTAACGGCCAATTTGGCGCCTGGATATACACAAGGCGATGCGGTGGCGTATATGCAACAACTCGCCGATACCGTATTGCCAGAAAATGCCAAATACACTTGGTCGGGACAAACCAAAGACTTTATCGAGTCTAGTGGTGCGATGGTGGGCACCGTGATTTTGGCGTTATTATTTATTTATTTGGTATTGGCTGCACAGTTTGAGAGTTTCCGCGATCCACTTATTATCATGCTGACAGTGCCATTCTCGATTGTGGGTGCAGTGTTGTTATTGCAATTAACCGGTGGAACGAATAATTTATACACGCAAATTGGTTTTGTCACGTTGATCGGGTTAATTACCAAACATGGTATTTTGATCACTGAATTTGCCAATCAATTACAACGACAAGGTCAAACCTTGCAAGAAGCCGTGATCCATGCGGCAGGCACACGACTTCGTCCTATTTTAATGACCACTGGCGCGATGGTGTTAGGCGCAATCCCATTGGCATTGGCATCAGGCGCAGGTGCCTATGCGCGGCAGCAATTGGGTTGGGTGATTGTGGGTGGTATGTCAGTGGGGACGATCTTCTCATTATTAGTTGTGCCGGTAGCGTATACGTATTTGTCTAAGCAAAAAGAAACGTCGGAGTAAGAATTTAAAATTCTTTTTGAATTTATTTGTTTTATGTTACGGTGACGGTTATAATGAATTAAAAGAAGCAGGGTTTAATGAGTATCAAGCCGAGGCGCAAGCGGCCCTGACATTTGGATTTTTTGGAACATGATTGCATGTAATATCTCAGGGGTGAGCCACATTGAACTCAGGCAGAAATTATCTTGAGCGTCCCCTCGCCCGCTGGCGGGAGAGGGACAGGGTCAAGGTGGCTTGGGTACTCGACAAGCTGTGGCATTTCCCCTTGCTCGTATGCTGAAATTATGAGGTCTTGTAAAAAACGCCAACTATTTTTACCTTGTTTTTTGCATGTTGCAAGCAATGTAGATAAGTT
>Ga0302309_10001195_pt1 | contig 24533 bp, 14 predicted proteins | sample III_Palsa_N1_1_FD_200453 | JGI IMG/M metagenome (GOLD analysis project Ga0302309, IMG submission 200453) | Peat permafrost microbial communities from Stordalen Mire near Abisko, Sweden - III_Palsa_N1_1 | ecosystem: Environmental > Terrestrial > Soil > Palsa > Peat permafrost | place: Sweden... | reverse complement strand
CAATTCAAAGAGGATAGGGTGGAAAGCTGCTTTATATTGTAGCTTTTCTTTGGCTCTACGGACCATTTCAGGGTGGTCGAAGATCAGTTTGGGAGCCTTGTGGATGGGAAACCACTCTGCCCGGTACTCCTCATTTAATTGATTTTCGTAGTCATGAATATTGACGAGGGCAAAATAGGCGACCGAAACAGTACGTTCGGCTGGATCCCTGGCAGGATCACTGAACAGGTGTAATTGCTCCAGGTAGACTCCTTCAAGGCCGGTCAATTGTTTCAGGATGCGCTCAGCCGCCCTTTCTGCATCTTCTTCCGGCTGGACAAACCCACCCATGAGGCTCCATTTTCCTTTTTCGGGGTCCAATCCACGCTTAATTAGCAGTAATTTCAGTTCTTCCCCGTCAAAGCCAAATATGATACAGTCAACAGCAAGCAATAACCGGGCTTGTTTAGAATACTTGGTCATACCGTAAAAATAGGGTTTCCCACGGATTTACCGATAATATGCGAGGGTTTACCGATAAGGATGAGTGGTGCTGTTAAAGGGCCGCAATTGGAATATTTTTGGATACTAATCCTTAAAACAACCATTCATTTAAAAAAAGGATCAATATGAAATTCAGTAAAAAAATGCTTGCAGTGTTAACCGTAGTATTCCTGTCTGCGGTTTCTATTTCCGCCAGTGCTCAGAACGGCGGCGGCGGCGGCGGTGGTGATCGTATGGCCCAATACCGCCAGATGTTAAAGGACTCCGTTCAATTGACAGATGTCCAGGCTGATTCTGTGATGGCCATTCAGCAGGAATTCAGGCCTCAGATGAGGACTATTTTCCAGGATCAGAGCCTGAGTCAGGATGACAAACAGGCGAAGCTCAAAGGTTTAAATGACCAGATCGCCGCCAGGGAGCAAAAATTCCTGACTGCGGACCAGGTACAGAAATTGGCGGATATTCAGGCCAGGATGCGAGCCAGGATGCGCAACCGTCAAGGCGGTGGCGGCGGCAACTAACTTTTGCCCACGACCAGCCCGGTCTTTGACCTGGTTTTACTTTGTTTCCCCTTTAACCCTTCCTACATACACGGCTGCCCATCCCGGACAAACGACCTTTTCAGAGAGTCGAAGTCTCTAGGATGGGCAGCCTGTTTTAGCGTTCCCGGCTAAAATCACCGCGTTAACAACTCAAAAACACACCTTACCGGTTTTGGACTATGGTATCATGTTATTCTGGGTACCTTTACTGCTGGCTCAACCTTTAACTTCGACCTTATTTTAGAAAACCACAACCCTATTTCATGAATAGACCTTTACTCTATTTTATTCTATCATTTATTGGTTTTTCTTATACTCTTCAGGCGAAAGCGTCTTTAGGCCCTGTCCTGCATACTAAGTTGGTCAATGCGCCGGCGGGTGTAGCCGTGATGCCGGCCACCGTGCCTGCTGTTACCGTCGGAACGCCTTCCTCCATCGGGAATACTTCCGCCACGTTGAATGCGACGGTCAACGATGACAACGCAAATACCACCGTTACGATTTTATATGGGACCGATCCCGGTCTTGCGGGGGCTGCCTCAGCCGTAGTGTCTCCATCCAGCATCACTGCGGGTTCGGGGAACACGGCGGTATCCGCCGGGCTAACAGGCCTGTCTCTCGCCACAGTATATTATTACCAGGTGAGTGCTACCAATTCTGCAGGAACGACTACCAGCACGATCTATAGTTTCAATACGACGGCGGTAATTACCAATGTGGATGTACCCCCTAACGGGACATACCTGGTCGGGAACCAATTGGTGTTTACGGTGCACTTCTATCCAACAACTACCTCACTCCTGGTAAATACGACGGGGGGGACTCCTTACATACCTGTGACGGTAGGTACCGGAACAGAGAAAGCGGTGTTTGGCAGTGTAGATGCGACTTACCCGAATGTGGCGTATTTCGTGTATACCGTGGCGTCCGGAGATTATGCACCCGCCGGTATCACCCTGGGAAGTTCCGTCGTGCTTAACGGAGGCACCATCACCGACGCTGCAGGGACCAATACCGGCCTGACGGTGAGTGGGGTGTCTTCGACCACCGGTGTACTGGTGGATGCGGCGCCCCCTGTTGTTATCAGCAGCAACCTGCAGAATCCGCTTACAGCTGCAGTAAACGCGGGAACATCCGTTACTTACCAGGTTACTTTTTCCAAAGCCGTAACAGGAGTAGACGTCACGGATTTTACATTAACAGGCACTGGAACGGCGGCTGGCAGTATTTTGTCTGTTACTGCAGTATCCGGTTCTGTCTATAATGTAACGGTGGGCCCCCTGGCGGGGAATGGAACAATGCGCCTTGATGTGAACAACAGCGGGACCGGGATCGCAGATGTGATGGCTGGACTTCCCCTTTCCGGCGGCTTTATTTCCGGCCAGACCTACACCATTTCCACCCCTGCCATCACGGTCACGCCGACTTCGCCGGCCGCAGCCACCGTAGGGGCGTCCTACACTTCAACCACTTTCTCCGCGAGCGGAGGAACAGCGCCATATACATATGCGGTGACTTCAGGCTCATTGCCCGCCGGGATAACCTTGAATGCTTCTACCGGCGCATTGACCGGAACGCCGACGGCCGGGGGCGCTTTTCCCGCGACCGTGACCGCGACCGACGCCAATTCTATTACCGGTAGCGTATCCTTTACGCTGACGGTCAACGCCGCCACGATCGTACTTTCGCCTGCTACTTTATCGGATGGGATATATGGCACAGCCTTTACTACGACCTTGGCAGCCTCGGGGGGAACATTACCCTATACCTATGCGGTGACAAGTGGATCATTGCCTCCTGGTCTGACCTTGAACTCGGGTACCGGTGTTCTCTCCGGCGCACCCACCGCTGCAGGTCCCTATAACTTCACTGTAACAGCCACAGATGCGTCTACCGGTACCGGCCCCTATGCGGGTTCGCAAGCATATAGCCTTGTCATTGACAAAGCGGCCTTAACGATCACCGCCGATAACCAAAGCAGTACCTACGGACAGGCACTGCCCGCCTTAACGGTCACCTATAGCGGTTTTGTGAATGGAGATACGCAGGCAAGCTTAACCACGGCCGCCACTGCGAGTACCACCGCCACGGCAGCATCCCCGGCAGGCAGCTATACCATCACTCCATCAGGGGCCGTAGACAATAACTATGCGATTACGTATGTAAACGGTACACTGACCATCGGCCAGGCCGCATTAACCATCACTGCCGATAACCAAAGCAGTACCTACGGACAGGCATTACCCGCCTTAACGGTCACCTATAGCGGTTTTGTGAACGGGGATACACAGGCGAGCTTAACCACAGCCGCCACTGCAAGTACTACAGCCACGGCAGCCTCACCGGCAGGCAGCTATACCATTACCCCGTCAGGAGCGGTCGATAATAACTATACGATCGTCTATGTGGCTGGTACGCTCACCATCGGCCAGGCCGCCTTAACGATCACTGCCGATAACCAGAGCAGCACCTACGGTGGTGCAATACCCGCCTTAACGGTCACCTATAGCGGTTTTGTGAACGGAGATACGCAGGCGAGTTTAACCACGGCCGCCACTGCAAGTACCACCGCCACCGCAGCCTCACCGGCAGGTAGCTATACCATCACTCCATCGGGGGCAGTGGACAATAACTATGCGATTACGTATGTAAACGGAACACTGACCATCGGCCAGGCCGCCCTGACCATCACCGCCGACAACCAGAGCAGCACCTACGGTGGTGCAATACCCGCACTGACGGTCACCTATAGCGGTTTTGTGAACGGAGATACGCAGGCGAGCTTAACCACAGCCCCCACTGCAAGCACCACCGCCACGGCGGCCTCACCGGCAGGCAGCTATACCATCACTCCATCAGGGGCCGTAGACAACAACTATGCGATTACGTATGTAAACGGCACACTGACCATAGGCCAGGCTGCCTTAACGATCACTGCCGATAACCAGAGCAGCACCTACGGTGGTGCAATACCCGCCTTAACGGTCACCTATAGCGGTTTTGTGAACGGAGATACGCAGGCAAGCTTAACCACGGCCGCCACTGCGAGTACTACAGCCACGGCAGCCTCACCGGCAGGCAGCTATACCATCACTCCGTCAGGAGCAGTGGACAATAACTACGCGATTACGTATGTAAACGGCACACTGACCATAGGCCAGGCTGCATTATCCATTACCGCCGATAACCAGAACAGTACCTACGGACAGGCATTACCCGCTTTAACGGTCACCTATAGCGGTTTTGTGAACGGAGATACGCAGGCAAGTTTAACCACGGCCGCCACCGCAAGTACGACCGCCACGGCAGCCTCACCGGCAGGCAGCTATACCATCACTCCATCAGGGGCCGTAGACAATAACTATGCGATTACGTATGTAAACGGCACGCTGACCATAGGCCAGGCTGCCTTAACGATCACTGCCGATAACCAGAGCAGCACCTACGGTGGTGCAATACCCGCCTTAACGGTCACCTATAGCGGTTTTGTGAACGGAGATACGCAGGCGAGCTTAACCACGGCCGCCACCGCGAGTACTACAGCCACGGCAGCCTCACCGGCAGGCAGCTATACCATCACTCCATCAGGAGCAGTGGACAATAACTACGCGATTACGTATGTAAACGGAACACTGACCATCGGCCAGGCCGCCCTGACCATCACCGCCGATAACCAGAGCAGCGCCTATGGTGGTGCAATACCGACACTGACGGTTAGCTACAGCGGCTTCGTGAACGGCGATAACGCAGCGAGCCTGACGACAGCACCGACAATAACCACCACAGGGACATCCGCTTCCCCCGCAGGCGCTTACCCCATCACCGCGAATGGAGCAGTGGACAATAACTATGCGATCACCTATGTGGGCGGCACGCTGACCATTGGCAAACTGGTCCTGACCATTACAGCTGACAACCAAAGCAGTACCTACGGAGGTGCAATACCCGCATTGACGGTCACCTATAGCGGCTTTGTGAACGGAGATACCCAAGCGAGCCTGACAACCGAAGCGACCGTCACCACAACCGCAACATCCGCCTCACCTGTAGGGGCCTACCCAATCAACGCGAGTGGTGCAGTAGATAATAATTACACGATCGTCTATGTGGCTGGCACACTGACCATAGGCCAGGCCGCATTAACGATTACCGCCGATAACCAGAGCAGCACCTACGGCAGTGCGATACCTGCATTGACAGTCACCTATAGTGGTTTTGTAAATGGAGATACGCAGGCGAGTTTAACCACCGCCGCCACTGCAAGCACCACCGCCGCCGCAGCATCACCGGCAGGTAGCTATACCATTATTCCATCAGGGGTGGTCGACAATAACTATGCGATTACTTATGTAAATGGAACACTGACCATAGGCCAGGCAGCCCTGACTATTACAGCCGATAACCAGAGCAGTACCTACGGACAAGCACTGCCCGCCTTAACGGCCACCTATAGCGGCTTTGTAAATGGCGACAATGCAGCGAGCCTGGCAACAGCGCCAACAATCACCACCACCGGTACCGCAAGCTCAGCCGTCGGAACCTACCCCATCACCGCGAGTGGTGCAGTAGCCAATAATTACACGATCACCTATGTGGCTGGCACGCTGACCATCGGCAAAGCGGCCCTGACCATCACGGCAGACAATCAAAGCAGTACCTACGGACAGGCACTGCCCGCCTTAATGGCCACCTACAGCGGCTTTGTGAATGGCGACAATGCTGCCAGCCTAGCAACAGCGCCAACAATCACCACCACCGGTACCGCGAGCTCACCCGTCGGAACCTACCCCATCACCGCCAGCGGTGCAGTAGATAACAACTACGCCATCACCTATGTGGCTGGCACACTGACCATAGGCCAGGCCGCATTAACCATCACTGCCGATAACCAAAGCAGTACGTACGGTGGTGCCATACCTACACTGACCGCCACTTACAGCGGCTTTGTGAATGGAGACAATGCTGCCAGCCTGACAACCGCAGCGACCGTCACCACGACCGCAACATCTGCCTCACCTGTAGGCGCTTACCCAATTACCGCGAGTGGTGCAGTAGATAACAACTACGCCATCACCTATGTGGCTGGCACGCTGACTATTGGCCAGGCTGCCCTAACCATCACAGCAGATAATCAAAGCAGCACGTACGGAGGTGCCATACCTACACTGACGGCCAGCTATAGCGGTTTTGTGAATGGCGACAATGCAGCCAGTCTGACCACGGCGCCGACAATAACCACCACTGGAACGTCCGCCTCACCTGTAGGAACCTACCCAGTCACCGCGAGCGGTGCAGTAGATAATAATTACACAATCACCTATGTGGGAGGTACGCTAACCATCGGCAAGGCAGCACTGACCATCACGGCTAATAACCAGAGCAAGACCTATGGCCAGGCAAATCCGGCCCTGACGGCCAGCTATAGTGGATTTGTGAATGGGGACAATACGACTGCCCTGACAACCCAACCCGTTCTTAGCACCACAGCTACCATAGCTTCGGGTGTGGGCGCGTACCCCATCAATGTGGGAGGGGCAGCAGACGCGAATTATGATATTGTATATGTAAACGGAAGCCTCACGGTAACGCCTGCCACACTGTTGATCACAGCCACTAGCCAGTCCAGGTATTATAATCAGCCAAATCCGGTGTTGACCTATACATATAGCGGGTTTGTGAACGGAGACGACGCGTCGGTCCTGACGGCTCTTCCTTCTATCACCACTTCGGCCGTACAAAGTTCACCGGCCGGACAATATCCCATCACCTTAAGCGGAGGAACGGCAGCCAACTATACCTTCCTGTACCAGGATGGAGTACTGACGGTCCTCCAGTCTTTGGCCAATACGATCACGTTTGGACCGCTGCCGGTAAAAACGTATGGTGATCCGGACTTTGTGATCACGGCTACAGCAAATTCAGGCTTACCCGTCCGGTTTGTTTCAGGAGATAACTCCATTGCCACGGTGACCCAGAATGCCGCTGGCGATTGGGTGGTACATATTGTATCAGCCGGTCAAGTAACGATTAGCGCATTCCAGGATGGAGACGCTGCTTATGCGCCAGCCGCGGAAGTGGATCAGAGCCTCCAGATCAATAAAAAAGACCAGTCTATTACATTTGCGGCCCTGCCGGCCACTGCGACGACTACGGATGCCCCCTTGGCCCTGATGGCATCAGCCAGTTCGGGATTGCCCATCACCTTCACGGTATCTGACCCGACACTCGCTGCCATCAGCGGTGGCAAGGTGACCTTTACAGGAACGGGGATGGTGACCATTACGGCCACACAGCCGGGCAATGACGACTACAATGCGGCTGCGCCGGTCAGCTATACGGTTGAAGTGTTCAACGGGGCCGCTTACCAATCACATATAGGGGTATTCCCGAATCCTGCGCATGGAACCCTTTACATCCGGTTTAGCCAGGATTACCTGATCACCAAATACATCCTGTTTGGAATAAACGGGCAGATCGTGAAGGGAATGAATACAGTGACCGCGAGCACCAATGTATTGCCGGTGGATGTGAGCGATCTTGCGCCGGGATATTATCTCCTGCGGGTTGTTTGTATCAGGAGCGGGTCAATTTCTTTCCCGGTCTTTAAGGTGTTAATACAATAAGGATCGCGCTCGTTTAGCCCCACAGAATGCGAAACGCCCAACCCGTCGAAAAAAAAGGAGGACTCATTAGTCCTCCTTTTTTTATATTTATGAAAACTATATATAATGTTGGATCATAACTTAATTACTACAGGTTTTGAATTGGAAGGATACCGCGTGGTGCAACACCTTGGCGTTATCAGGGGAATCACCGTCCGTTCCCGTGGCGCCGGCGGAAATCTGGCAGGCTCTATTCAGTCTTTGTTTGGCGGAAAGCTATCCATCTATGTCGAATTATGTGAAAAAGCCCGCGAAGAAGCGTTCAGCCTCATGATCGAACACGCAGAGGAAAAAGGGGCCAATGGTATCATTGGAGCACGTTATGACGCTAACGAAGTGATGCAGGGGATCACGGAAGTGCTCGCTTACGGAACAGCGGTCAGGGTGGAGAAGATATAATCGGTAAACGATAGGAATTAACAGGTGAACAGTGTTTGTCAGATTAAACAGAGAAAGTAATTTCAAGGTCTAATCTGACAAACGCTTTTATATGAAAAAAATACTCATACTTTCCGCCCTGGTTTTGGGTGGAATGGCCACGCAGGCACAGGATACTGGCACGCCAACCGCTACTCAAGACACTGCTCATCATGCCCATCGCCAATGGGCGCAACGGGGCCGTATGGGCGCCGGCAATTCCCCATCGTGGGGAAACAGGGGAGGGGATAGACAGGGCCCGGGAATGGATCATAGGGGCGGATTTGGTGGAGATCGAGGGTATGCCTTTCACCGGGGAAGGTCCGGTGGTTTTCCTCCGGTGCATTATACGCCCGAACAGCGCAAACAATTAATGTCCATTACGACAGAATATAAGCGCAAACAAGAAGACCTCTACAAACAGGACAACCTGACCCTGGGCGCCTATAAGACTCAATTGGTCGCCCTGCAAAAAGAGAAAAAAGGAAAGATGGAAGGCTTACTGACACCGGATCAGAAACAGTCTGTGGCCAAGTGGAAACAAAGCAGGTCGGAAAACGAGCAGGTGATGGCTGCCGCCCGGCTCGAAAGGCTGAAAATACGGCTGCAGCTTAGCGACGACCAGGAGGCCAAGCTCAAATCCCAGGAAGCTGACTTCCGGGCGCATATGCTAACCATCCGGAGTAACGACGACTTACTGCCTGATCAGAAGAGGGCACAAGTAATGGCGTTGTTCTCCAAGCAAAAGGATGCCATGGCTTCTGTGCTGACGGCGGATCAACTGGCTAAATGGAAGGATATGCACCAAGGCAGGCATTTTGGTGAGGGGCAGGGAGGCCGATAAGATTTTGGCAGGCCTTCCTTTATCGCCAGTGGTTTTTAAATAAATTCTACGAAAAAGAGGCTGTCTCAAAAGTGAGACAGCCTCTTTTTTTGCCCTCTCCTAAAACTGAAGCGTAAACGTCGTCCCCTGATTTTCGATAGACTGTACCTGTATATTTCCTTTATGCAGCATCATGATCTGCTTACAAAGGCTGAGACCTATTCCGCTGCCATTTTTCTTGGTGCTGAAAAAAGGAATAAATATTTTGTCCATGACTTCTTCCGGCATGCCGGAGCCATTGTCGGAGATCTTGAGAAGTGTTTTTTTGCCCGCCCCCTGTAAGGATGACAGCGTGATCTTCGGATGCGGTTGTTCCTTGACGGCCTCGATGGCATTGACGAGCAAGTTGATAAGGACTTGTTCCACCAGGCTGGTATCGGCTTCCAGTATCATCCCCGGGTCCTTCAGAAAGATCTCCAGTTCTATGTGCTTTTGATCAAGGGTGGGTTGCATCAGATGGTGCAAGGTTTCAAAGACGTCCCTGACATACACCTTTTTCAAATTCAGGGTGGTGATCTTGTTAAGATTCCGGTAGGTTTCCGCGAACTTGAGCAGGCCTTCGCTTCTTTTTTTGATGGTCTCTATCCCGAGGGCCAGGTCTTCCACCGCGTCGCTGCTGTCCCCGGAAAGTAAAGGCAGCATTCGTTGGAGCCGATTCCCTAGGGTATCGGCCAAGGAGGAAATGGGAGCTACGGAGTTCATGATCTCATGGGTCATGACACTGAGGAGTTTCTGCCATGCTTTGGATTCCGTTTCGTCCAAGGCTTCGTTCACATTTTGAAAAGCAATGAGCTTGTATTTTTTCCCTTCCGTATGAAAGGCGGTCGCTGACAACAATACCTTGAATGTTTGAAGCCCGCTGTGGGCCGAAGCAATCACGTTTTCCCCCAAGGGCAGGTTCATGATCTCGTGGTAGAGGTTCCAATCCCGTTTGGACAGGGCGTGAATGGTTTTCAGGTAAGGCACCTGCAATAGTTGTTTCAAGGCTTCATTCATCCATACGACGTCTCCGGTACTGATCTCGTAAGAGAGGATTCCGGTATTGACCAGTTCCAGTATTTTTTGAAGATATTGGTATTGGGTTTCTTTTTCATTGCTGATCATCTTAAAAGCACGGTTCAGCTCGTTGAAGCCTTTGCGCAGAGGCTGTAGTTCAGCAGGGGCGTGCTTGACATCAAAATGACGGGAGAAGTCCCTGTATTGTACCGCTTCCACAAATTGTTCTACTTCTGTTTGTGTCTTTTTATTGAAGCGGTAAAATCCTACCAGTTGCCACAGGATGATGGGAATCAAAACGACTTCATAGGTCGGTTGCTTTCCCAGGATCGCGAAGGACGAAAGGGTGAGCGTTATAAACAGACAGGCTACCCTTAATAAAATGCTCCATTCATAGCGTCTAAATGTCATACTTGCTCAACCTCCTGTATAAAGCGGTCCTGGTCAGACCTAGTTCTTTAGCTGCTTTGGTAATATTTCCGTTATGTTTTTCAATGACCTGCAAAATGGTCGTTTTTTCAATGGAACTTAAGTTCAGGTCGGCTTTTTCAACGACTTCTCCCGTCGGCGCGGACTCAATGGGGGAAAAGATCAGATCCCTTGCCTGGAGGACATCCTTGTCACTCATGATGATGGCCCTTTCGATTGTGTACTGTAATTCCCTGACGTTTCCAGGGAAATGATAGCGCTGTAATTTTTGCAGGGCTTCCGGCTCAAATTCAAAATGGGGCTTCAGGTATTTTTCTGCATAAAGCTTGGCAAAATGCTTGGCCAATAACAGGATGTCGTCCACCCTTTTACGCAAAGGGGGGATGGTGATTTCTACTGTATTGATACGGTAAATAAGGTCTTTGCGGAAGCGATGTTCATTGGCCAGTTCATGGAAAGGCAAGTTGGTAGCGCAGACCAGCCGTATATTGATCGGGTTGGGAGTATTGGAACCCAGTCTGGTTACTTGCCGGTTTTGCAGAACGGAGAGGAGTTTTGCTTGTTGGGCGAGGCTGATATTGCCAATTTCGTCCAAAAACAGAGTGCCGTCCTCTGCGGACTCAAAACGCCCCATTCTGTCTTCTTTAGCGTCTGTAAAGGCGCCTTTTTTATGCCCGAACAATTCGCTTTCAAATAAGGTTTCGGTCAGGGCGCCCACGTCCACCTTAACAAAAGGCTTGATAGCCCTGAGCGACCTTTCGTGGATGGCTCTGGCCACCAGGTCCTTTCCGGTCCCGTTCTCTCCCAGAATCAGGATATTGGCGTCGGTCGGCGCGATCTTTTCAATTTTAAAAAAGATATCCTGCATGGGCTCTGAAGTTCCCAACAGCTCGGTACCAATGATCCTCTGCTCTGCGTTGCGGGACCCCGAAAGGGATTTCCCTTTTCCGGACCCATTCAATGCGGTTTCTATGGTAGTGACCAGCTTTTCATTGTGCCAGGGCTTTACAATGAAATCGGAAGCGCCTTCCTTTAAGGAGCGGACGGCCAGGTCTATATCCCCATAGGCGGTGATCATAATGACCGCCATTTCGGGCTTGATCTCCTTGATCCTTTTTAGCCAAAAGATGCCTTCATTGCCGGTATTAATGGAGGCATTGAAGTTCATATCCAGCAGAATCAGGTCAAAGGAGAACTTGGCCAGCAGCGCCGGAATGTTTTCCGGATTCTTTTCAATAACCATCTCCCGGACTTCCGTTTTTAACAGAAGGCGTACAGCCGTAAGTACATCAGTATCATCGTCAACTGCCAGAATGGAGGCTTTTTTTAGCGTCATATGTTCTTTGTTTCGTCTACAAGCATACCATAAAGCTAAAGCATTGGGAATGAATAAATATACTCCGTGGACTAAATCCCCGTGTATCGGTACCGGACGAAAAGTGTATCATTACCGTACACCTGTTCTCGACCAGAATATGCAACTAGCTGATTTTTAGTTGATAAGAATCTGGCACCCGGCTGGAATAAAGGAAGGCATGGATAGAGTTATCAAAAAAAGCAAATGGGGCCGAAAGAGGATCCTTACCATTGCAGGAATTACAGCCCTCGTGGTGCTGATAGTAGGCGCTTTCTATGCAACTTCAGGAAAGACGAAGTACAATCAGCCCATCGAAAGGATCACCATTAGTGAAGTCACAAAGGGATCTTTCCAGGAATTCATCCCCGTGAACGGAGTGGTCATGCCGATCACTACCGACATCCTGACCGCCTCGGACGGAGGTAAGGTCGAAGAAAAGTACGTAGAGGATGGTACCATGATGAAAATAGGCGATCCCATTATGCGGTTGAGCAATTCCGACCTGGAGCTAAGCCTGGCCCAGCAGCAAACCAGTGTATTCCAGGCACAGGCTGAACTTGAGTTATCCAAAGCAACGGCCCAGCAGAATACCGTCACCAAACTGAATACCATGGCGGACGTGGACCTGGCTTATAATGAAGCGGAGAGGATCTATAATTTGGATAAAAAACTATTTGCCAAAAAGGCGATAGGATCCCAGGAGTTCCAAACGGCAGAAAATACTTATAATTATAATCTGAACCGGAAACATCTGGCAGAGGAGATATTGAGGCAGGATTCGGTTTCTACCAAGGAACAATTGGAGCAGCAAGAGCAGTCCTTCGTCGGAATGAAGAGTGCTTTGGAACTCATGCGTCATAAAGTAAGTGACCTGGTCATCCGGGCCCCCATTGCCGGACAGTTGACTTCTATGGATGCCGAGATCGGACAGAACAAGAATAAGGGAGACCAGATTGGGGAAATCGATGTACTGACCAGCTATAAGTCCAGGGTGGATATAGACCAGCACTATATATCCCGGGTGTTCACCGGTCTGAGAGGGGATGTTGAATTCGCAGACAGTACCTACCAGATGGAGATCAGAAAGGTATATGCCCAGGTAACCAATGGACAATTCCAGGTAGACATGTATTTCCTGGGAAGAGCGCCTCATGGAATTCGCCGGGGACAAACGCTGCAGATCCGCCTGGCATTGAGCGATCCTATGCAGGCCGTGCTGGTCCCCAAGGGCGGCTTTTTTCAGCAGACAGGAGGGAATTGGATATTCAAACTTAGCGAAGACGGCAAAACTGCTTACCGTCAGGACATTCAATTGAACAGGCAAAATCCGGACTATTTCGAAGTCATCAGCGGGTTGAAGCCAGGTGATAAGGTCGTCACCAGCAGCTACGATAATTATGACCGTATTCAGGAACTAGTTTTAACCGGTAAATAATCAATACTATGATCAAAATTTCTGGGCTCGAAAAATTATACCGTACCGAAGAAGTCGAAACGGTTGCGCTCAACAAACTCTCTATGGAAGTAAAAGAAGGGGAATTTGTAGCGGTCATGGGCCCTTCGGGCTGCGGAAAATCCACCTTACTCAACATCCTTGGGATGTTGGATGACCCTGATGGAGGCAGCTTCCTGTTCAACGGGACGGAAGTGGCGCATTTCAATGAACGCCGGCGTGCGGATTTGCGCAAGCATAATATCGGCTTCGTATTCCAAAGCTTTAACCTGATTGACGAACTGACTGTATTTGAAAACGTGGAATTGCCCCTTATTTATACGGGAGTGAAGGCCGCCGAAAGGAAGCAAAGGGTAGAAGAAGTGCTTACTAAAGTACAGATCATGCACCGGCGCAGCCATTTCCCCCAACAGTTATCGGGCGGTCAGCAACAGCGTGTGGCCGTAGCCAGAGCCGTGGTGAACCATCCGAAGCTGATCCTCGCGGATGAGCCGACAGGGAACCTGGACTCCTCCAATGGGAATGAAGTAATGCAACTGCTGACAGAACTAAATGAACAGGGAACGACCATTGTGATGGTTACCCACAGCGAGCATGATGCCCGCTTCAGTCATCGCGTCATCCGCATGCTGGATGGACAGGTTGTGACGGAAAATATCCTGGTATAATGATATTTAATTTTTAAAGGTATAGCCATGAAAAAGTTTTTATTCTCATTATTACTGCTATCCCTGGTAGGGTTTGCGGTGGCACAATCAAGTACGCAGTCTCCCTACCTGACCAAATCATACGCCGGTACCGATATCCGGAATGCGGAAGTGGAAACATCCGGGGGAGGAATACAGGTCACCGGCGTGGATCCGTCCGAAGCCCGCGTGGAGGTATATATCAGTTCAAATAATGGAGATGGAAACTTGTCTGACGCGGAAATTAAGGACAGGCTGGAAAAATACTATACAGTCACCATCTCCCTGGAAGGGGGGAAGCTGTATGCAGAGGCCAAGGCTAAAAGCGGCTTGAATGGATTATGGAATAACAGGCATTCCCTGAATATATCCTTTCATGTATTTGTCCCAAAGACCGCTTCCACCCATCTGAATACCAGTGGGGGAGGCATAGCCCTAAAAAACCTTTCAGGGGGAACCCAGGATTTTGAAACCAGCGGAGGCGGCCTGCATATTGACCAGGTGACCGGCAAGATCCGGGGTAGGACGTCCGGAGGCGGCATACACGTGAGTGATTGCAAGGACGATATTGACTTATCCACCAGCGGAGGGGGCATAGAGGCCGACAATTGTACGGGCAATATCAGGCTCTCCACATCAGGAGGATCGCTGAATCTCAGCAGCCTTTCCGGGACTATTTCGGCTGAAACCAGCGGCGGCGGCATCAGGGGATCCCAGATAACCGGAGACCTCGGCGCTCATACCTCCGGAGGTGGTATTCATCTTTCCGGTCTTGCGTGCACATTGGATGCATCTACGAGCGGTGGAAATGTAGACGTTACGATGACGACCCTCGGGAAATCGATCCGGCTCAATACCTCCGCAGGTAATATCGATCTTCACCTCCCGGCTGGTCAAGGTATGGATCTCACCCTGGACGCAAATCATATTGAAACCAACAACCTGGGTAATTTCAATGGAACGACGGAGAGGGAACATATGAAAGGCACCGTCAACGGAGGGGGTATTCCTGTCCGTTTGGATGCAAGCAGCGGGAGAATCCTCGTGGCCTGCAATTAATACAGGTTTATTATGATAAAAAATTACTTGAAGGTTGCGTGGCGCAATCTCATGAAGAGCAAGGTATTTTCATTCATCAACGTATTGGGCCTGTCGGTTGGCCTGACTTGTTGTATGCTGATCACTTTATACTTGTGGCATGAGACCAGTTATGACAGCTATCATAAAAATATTAAACGTTTATACCAGGTCGGAAGCGTTTTCATTGCCGAAGGCCAGGAACAGCGGTTTTCCAGTTGCCCTGCAGGGTTGGCCGGCACTATGAAAGAGGTATTTCCACAGATTGAAGCTACTGCACGCATATGCCATTTACTTGCGGAGGACAAGACGTTGATGCAATACCGTAATAGCGCCGGAAATGTGACTTCCTTCTATGAAGACAAGGGCTTTCTGGCGGACTCTGGTTTTTTCAACTTATTTACTTACAACTTTGTTGAGGGGAATCCGGTTTCCGCCATGAATGGCCCTTATTCCATCGTATTGTCTGAAGAGATTGCGGGCAAGATCTTTGGCGCGCAAGCTGCTTTGGGTAAGGTTGTTCATATCAGTAGCAACTCCAATGGAGACCATGATTATATCGTGACTGGTGTTTATCGCCCCTCCAAGCTGCCTTCCCATATCGATGGCCGTTTTTTCCTCTCCATGTATGGAGGTAAATATGGGGAGTTTATCCACACGACCAACCTTGCCAATAATAATCAGTTCTTTACTTACCTTTTACTCAAACCGGGCGTTGATCCCAAACAGTTGGAGCGTCAATTCCCTGCCTTTGTGGATAAGTATGAAGGTAAAGACCTGAAGGAGGCGGGTTTTTATAAAAAACAGTTCCTTGTGCCTGTAAGGGATATACACCTGCATTCCACGATGGAAAACGAGCTTGATGTTACCCCCGGCGGCAGTACCACCTATTTGTACATCCTTGCCTCTATTGCATTATTCACATTGCTGATCGCCTGCATCAATTTCATGAACCTGGCTACCGCACGCTCTACCAAACGATCCGCTGAAGTGGGGGTCCGCAAGGCCTTGGGCGCCGGCAGGTCATCTCTGATCAGGCAGTTCCTGGGAGAAGCGCTGTTGATGGCCGTGATTGCTTACGCCTTCGCCCTTTGTTTCACCTATGCATTGTTCCCCGGTTTTGAATCGGTCGCCCATAAAGACATTCAGCTCTCCACAGGCCAGATAGTAAGCCTGGGGACCGCCTTCCTTTTCCTGGCCGTGATCACCGGCCTGGTGGCGGGTAGCTACCCCGCCTTTTACCTTTCTTCCTTCAAACCCGTAAGGATACTGAAAGGCAAGCTCACCAATTCCCTGGCCGTGGCTTCCCTCCGGAAGGGCCTGGTCGTCTTCCAGTTTGTCATATCGGTCATCCTTATCGTGGCTTCGGTGGTGATCGCCCGGCAAATGAATTTTCTCAGGAATGCCGATCTAGGTTTTAGTAAGGATCAACAGTTAGTGTTGCCCCTGAGAGGCTCGGTATCCAGGAAAATGTTTAGCTCCATGAAGGATGCATTGGACAAGAATCCGAGGGTATTATCCGTGGGAGCCTCGGCTTACTATCCCGGAATACAGAACTCTACGGACCAGTTGTTTTATGCAGAAGGCAAGACAGCCAGGGATGGTCATGATACAAAATTGAATTTTACAGATTTTAACTTTCTAAACACTCTTGGTATTCAACGGTTGACGGGACACCTGTTTTCACCGCAATTTCCTGCTGACAGCGTGGACGGTATTATCCTGAATGAAAAGGCGGTGAGGCTCATTGGATATACGCCTGAAAATGCCATTGGGAAAAAAGTGTATAATGAGTTCCAGGGCAATGTTCAAACCTTAAGGATCGTGGGAGTCGTGAAAGATTTCCATTTTGAAGACCTGCACGTTCCCATTACCGCATTTGCGTTTCAGATCTATAGCACCTTTGATCATTTTAATTATATGGTGGTGCATCTGAAGGCCGGAGACATCGGTGCGGCCATCGCCTCTGTTGAACAGACCTGGCATCAGTTGGATCCCTACGAGCCCTTTGAATACAACTTTCTGGACCAGCAATTCCAGAAGAATTATGAAGCCGATACCCGGCTGTCTGCGCTCGTGGGTTATTTCACCGCCATCGCCATTTGTATTTCCTGCCTGGGTTTATTTGGACTGGCGGCCTTCAGCGCCGAACAGCGCACCAAAGAGATCGGTATCCGCAAGGTGCTCGGGGCCAGTGAAGGGAGTATTGTGGCCCTGTTGTCAGGGGATTTTCTGAAGCTCGTGGGTATATCGGTACTGCTGGCGTCGCCCATTGCCTGGCTCATTATGCAACGCTGGTTGCAGGATTTTGCTTACCGGACGACCATATCCTGGACGGTATTTGCCTATACAACGACGGCCGCCATGCTGATTGCGCTGATCACCATCAGCTTTCAGGCCATCAGGGCGGCAACGTCCAGTCCAGTAAAATGTTTAAGATCGGAATAGCGAAAAGACGATTAAATCAGTTGCCCCATGTTCAAGAGTTACCTAATAGTCGCTTTACGCAGCCTGAAAAAGAACAAGCTGTATACTTCCATCAATATCATCGGGTTGACCGTGGGTATTGCGAGCTGCCTATTGATTGGACTGTACGTATGGAATGAACTGGAATATGACAGGTTTAACGAAAAGGGGAACCGGATTGTCCGGATGGTCATGGAGTATTCCAAAGGGGGTTCGACGAATAAGATTGCTGACTGCGGAACCAAGGCCGGCCCCCAACTGAGCCGCACCTTTCCTTCCATTGAAGCATTTACCAGGACCATCAAAAATGTGAGGATCGTTGGTTATGAGGATAAGGTATTCGAAGAGCGAAGGTTCCTGTACGCCGACTCGGCTTTTTTTACCACTTTTTCTTTTCCGTTGTTACAAGGAGATCCCCGCACGGCGTTGAATGCACCTTACCAGGTAGTGATCTCGGAGGACCTGGCTAAAAAATATTTCGGTCGGAAAGATCCCATGGGCAAGGTATTGAAAGTGGGAAATGCACAGGATTACGTAGTGACAGGAGTGGCCGCCAATCCACCAGGTAATTCCCAGGTCCAGTTCGACCTGGTAGGTTCTTTTACCAGCCTGCCCCAATCTGCTACCGAGCAGTGGTGGACCGCGAACTATACCACTTATCTGTTATTGCACAAGCCGGAGCAAATGACTCCTTTGCAGCAGGATATCAGCCGGTATATGAAGAACGTCTCCGCTACAGAGTTGGAGATGCAGGGCAATGACTATCTCACCTACAAGCTGGAACGACTCTTCGACGTGCACCTGTATTCTTCGGTAGGAGCAGGGCTGGAAGGAGGAGGGAATATCACTTATGTTTTTGTACTCAGTACGATTGCCTTACTGATCCTGATCATTGCCTGCGTAAATTATATGAACCTCGCCACGGCCCAATCGACGGGGAGGGGCACGGAAATCGCCGTGCGCAAGGTATTGGGAGCCGGTGGTGGTCAGTTGTTTCGACAGTTTATGGGAGAGTCCGGTCTGCTGACCCTGTTCTCGTTAACCTTGGCCGTGGCTGTCGCCATCGTAAGCCTGCCGTCGTTCAGTACGCTGACGGGCCAGCTTTTTACACCGGGCATGCTGCTGCATCCTGTTCCCCTGGTGGGGCTTGCATTGCTGGGTGTTTTTATTTGCTTCCTTTCGGGAAGCTACCCCGCTTTTATACTGGCCAGTTCAAAGGTGATCCGGATGCTCAAATCGGGTTTCCGGGTGACATCCGCAGGGAACGGCGTTCGACGATCGCTGATCGTTCTGCAATTTGTCATTTCGGTCTTTCTTATTGTATCTACAATCATCATATTGAAACAATTGTCTTATATACAACATAAAGACTTAGGGTACGACAAAGACCATATTATCATCCTCCCGATTGATTACCAGATTCGCCAAAACTATACTGCCCTTAAAAATGCCATCCTCACCAACCCTGGAATCGTGAGTGTCAGCGGAGGCTATGAGGCGCCCACCCATATTCAGTGGGGTGATGATATCAGCGGAGATAATGGATCCGGGGCAAAAGACGTTTCCGTAAATGCGATACCGGTCGATGTTGATTTTACGAAGACCCTGGGTATGCAATTGCTGGCCGGGGCAGATTTCACCCGCCAAGAGTTTAGCCTGATGGACACATCGGATAATGACGCTCATTTCCGGTACTCTTTTATTGTTAATGAGCAGCTCATCAAGGAATTCGGTTGGACACCCCAGCAGGCCATCGGAAAAACGATTAGCAAGGGCAGTCCGGGGACCATTGTGGGGGTGGTGAAGGATTTTCATTTTGCCTCCCTGCGCGAACCGATCGGGAAAATGGTGATATTCCTGGACACATCAATGACACGGGAGTTATATGTAAAGATCTCGGGTGGCCATATTCCCGCCACCCTGGATTTTCTGGGACGCGTATGGAAAGAAAGGGTACCCCATCGCCCATTTGAGTACCATTTCCTGGATGACGATTATGCCGCGCTGTATGTGACAGAACAACGGACAGCGTTGGTGTTCAGTGTATTTGCCGGGCTAGCCATCGTGCTGGCCTGTCTTGGGTTGTTTGCCCTGGCTGCCTATACAACGGTGCAAAGGACCAAGGAGATCGGCATCCGCAAGATACTGGGCGCCACTTTAGGAGATATTACCACACTCGTGACCGGTGACTTTATAAAATTAGTATTGATCGGCGTCATCATTGCTTCTCCCTTAGCCTGGTATTCATCGCACGTATGGTTGTCGGATTTTGCCTATCGCACAAGTATTTCCTGGTGGATGTTTGCGGTAGCCGGACTGTTATCCGTTGTCATCGCTTATATCACTGTCGGCTTCCATGCGGTTAAGGCCGCTGCGGCAAGCCCCATTAAAAGTTTGAGAACCGAATAAATTTCAGTGTCATGGTGAAAAATTATCTAAAACTGGCAATCAGAAATCTTCGGAGACATTCGATGACTTCTTTTATCAACCTGTCGGGGCTTGCCATAGGCCTCACCTGTTGCCTGCTGATCCTGATATATATCCTGCACGAAACCAGTTACGATCGATACAACCAGAATGCGGACAGGGTGTACAGGGTGACGAGACAGTTCAACGGACCCAATGGGTCTATCTCCCTGCACCTCGGGACAGTGGCGCCCCCCTTCGGTCCCTTGTTGCAAAACGATTTTCCGGATATCCAGGCAGTAACGAGGCTTTTGGAGAACGGTGTCGTATTGAGGTACCAGGACAAGAAATTCAATGAAGACAGCCTCTTTTTTGCGGACGAGAATCTTTCAAAGGTCTTTGATATCCGGGTGGTGGCGGGGAGCAGTGTCGCTTCGGCGCTTAAGGATCCGTATAGCCTTATGCTGAGCGAAAACACGGCCAAAAAGTATTTCGGGTCTGAGGACCCCCTGGATAAAGTGGTCAGGTTGGACAACCGGTTCGACTGCAAAATAACAGGCGTTTTCAAATCTTTTCCTGAAAACGCCCATTTGCATCCGTCGATGCTTTTGTCGTTCAATACGCTAAACGACACCGCCATCTATGGCGCCGAGGGGCTTCGATCCAACTGGGGGAATAATGCTTTTTTCACCTACCTGCTCCTGCCGAAGGGATATCCTGCGGACAAGCTGCAGGCTCAATTCCCTGCGTTCCTGGATAGACACATGCCCGCTAAGGATTATGGCGCCCATCCGTCGAAGGGAACCGAACTTTTCCTTCAGAAGCTGACCGATATTCATTTGCATTCTCACCTGGATTCGGAGGCGGAAGAGAATGGGGATATTCAAAAGGTATATCTCTTTGGTGCGATTGCCTTGTTTATCCTGTTGATTGCCTGCATCAATTATATGAACCTCTCGACGGCCAGGTCTTCTCTGCGGGCCAGGGAGATCGGCATCCGCAAGGCTATCGGCGCCATGCGCCTGGAACTGATCGTGCAATTCCTCGGGGAGTCCGTATTGATTACCTGGATCGCGTTGGTGCTCGCGCTGGGGCTCACCCAGCTGATGCTGCCCTTCATGGCGCGGTTATCCGGCGTAAGTCTTTCGATGGGTATGCTCGCCACTTGGAAGATATGGATACCTCTGGTGCTCATGCCTTTTGTAGTGGGTATCCTCTCTGGGTTGTACCCTGCACTCTTCCTCTCCGGGTTCAAACCTGTAAAGGTGCTTAAGGGCGTTTTTAAAGTGAATGGCTCGGACCTGTCTTTCCGGAAGGTATTGGTGGTGCTGCAATTTTCTATTTCGATCGTCCTGATCATTGCTACGGCTGTTGTCTTTCAGCAGATCCGTTTTATACAAAGCAAATCACTGGGATATAACAGGCAGCGCCAGGTCATTATTCCCTATACTTCCGACCTGGATAAATCTTATGAATCATTTAAGGCCCAGCTACTGGATAATCCCCATGTCAGGGATATGGCGCGGTCATCCCGTATTCCCACCGGGCGTTTGCTGGATGAGGAGGGTGTTTCGGTCGAGGAAAATGGCGCCCTCAAATCCGCCAATATAGACCTCAAGTATGTAAACGCCGACTTTGATTTTATACCGACTTACGGTATCTCTATGAAGGCGGGACGTAATTTCTCAAAGGCTTATGCCACGGATTCGGCGGGGTTCATTATCAATGAATCGGCCGTCGCCGCCCTGGGCTGGAAGTCTCCCGGAGAGGCGATCGGCAAACATCTCAGCTATGGAGGTGAGCCGGGAATGATCATCGGCGTAATGAGCGATTTCAACTTTGAATCCCTGCATCAGCGGATCAGCCCATTGATATTGACTTACCCCACCAAAAACAACGGCGGCTACAATAATATATCTATCAGCATTGAAGGTAACGATGTGCCGGCCACGCTCGCGCGTATAGAACAGACCTGGAAGCGATTTCTTCCTGAAACGCCTTACCAGTATAATTTCCTGGACGAGCGGTTCGAGCATCTTTACATAACGGAAACCAGGCAGGGGACTATTTTTACCCTATTTTCGGGGATTGCCATTTTTATTGCGTGCCTTGGACTACTGGGCTTGTCAGCCTTTGCTATCTCTCAGCGCATCAAGGAGATTGGTATCCGCCAGGTGTTGGGCGCCGGCAAGGGCAGCATCGTGCAACTGATCTCAAAAGACTTTCTACGCCTGGTCCTGATAGCGGTGCTGATTGCGTTCCCTGTTGCCTGGTATGCCATGCACAACTGGCTGGAGGGATTTGCCTACAGGACCCAGATCCACTGGTGGATCTTTGTGTTGGCGGGCGGGGTAGCGCTCCTGGTGGCTTTTATTACCATCAGCATACAAACCGTTAAAGCAGCCTCGGCCAATCCTATAAAGAATTTACGAACGGAATAAGGTAATCATTTAATATTCAAACAAAGGATTCATGCAAAAAGTTAAAAGATCATTCCTGGTGTTAGCAGCTAGTTTTTTTGGAGCCGTCGGATATGCCCAGGACAGTACCACACAAGTAAGCGGACAGTCGTTAACCCTGCAGCAATGCGTCGATATCGCCATTAAGAATAACACGGTAGTGAAGACTGCACAGTTTACGATGGAGAGCGATAAAGCCATTTATCAGCAAGCGATAGGCAACATGCTGCCCTTTGCCAGCGCCTCCATATATCATCAGAAATATAATGGACGAAGCATCAACCCTTATACCAATACGCCGATCAACGAAGGGAACACAACCGCGCAGTACTCCCTTTCCGCCTACGTGTTATTATGGAATGGGTCCAACCTTGAACGTTTTCTAAAGCAGACGCATCAGGCCTATGTGGCCGGTCAGATGGATCTGCAACAAGCCAAAGACAATACGGCCATCCAGATCATATTGGATTACCTGACGGTGCTCAGCGACCAGGAGCTCCTGAGTGCGTCCAAGTCCCAGGCGGAAGCTACCAAAGAGCAGGTTCGGGTGTATGATGCCAAGAACCAGGAAGGCGCGGTGGCTCCGGGAGACTATTATAATTTAAAAGGGCAACTGGGTCAGAATAACTTGGCCGTTATTACTGCCACCAGTACATTGGAAAAGGATAAAGTAACGCTGACCAAGGATATGAATATTGCCTATTCTTCTTCCATGCAGCTTTCCGGGCTGCCTGATTCCCTTATGCCCACTCCTTATGGATCCGGGATAGAAGATATTTATGACTATTCATTGCATCACCTTCCGGAAGTCCGGTCTGCAGATCTTAAGGAGCAAAGCGCCTTAAATGCGATCAAAAGCGTCCGGGGTCAGTTATTGCCGAGTCTTTATTTGACCGGTGGGGTAGGGTCGAACTATTCCAGTGTTCAAACCCTTGAAACACCTTTGCCTACCACTTATGCGCCAGATGGGAGCTACGTAACGTTAGCCGGTAACCAGGTCCCGGTGTATGCACCCCAGGATAATTTTACATCGAAGAACTATGCATATGGGAGTCAGTTGAGCGATAACATTAATACCTATATAGGGCTTCAGCTCAATATTCCCATCCTGAACGGATTTTCTACCAGGACCAAATTAAAGCAGGCCAAGATCACTGAGCACCAGACGGCCTTCAATCAAACAACAACCAGGATACAGCTGCGGCAGGCGATTGTGACAGACTATGCAAATATGACGGCTGCCTACGACACGTACAAGACGTTAGTGCAACAGGTGAGTGACTATACCCAGGCTTTTCAGGCAGCCAGCGTGAAATTAGACGCGGGATCTATCACCACCTTTGACTATGTGATTGCTAAAAACAATGTGGATGGCTCAAAGATCAACCTGATCGCCGCAAAATATAATTATATATTGCAAACCAAGGTGCTGGATTATTACCTGGGGAGGCTGACCTATTAGAAACTGGGGGCGTGTTTGCCCATCATATGATGATCCGTGACCTTGTACCCTTTGCCCTGATCATCAGGAACTTCAAATGAAAACCGGTATCGTTTGGAATCCACGATACTCCATTCCATATTGGCGCTGATGATATTCTGAAGCGTACTTATGTACTGCCCGAGCGCTCTGTCCTCGGGCAGTGTCTTATGATAAGGGTCAAGACCCGCTTTGTCCAATTCTCCCCGTAGTTCCACAAAACGCTGTACGTCCCGGTCGTGAATGGCGGCGGTTTCCGTAATGGCTTCCGAAAGGGTATAATTTAGTTCATGTTGCAAGACAAGCACAAGGTTGTGGCTATCCCCGTTCTTTAATTCCTTTTCCAGGGAAAATAAGTCGTTCGACCAGCAAACAATATTGCAGCAGAGTAGGGTAAGGGCTGCAATTCGGGGGTGTTCCCGTGTCCTGCGCGTCAAAGGAATACCGCAGAGGACTTCGGAAAGGTCCGGCTCCAGGTGAACGGCGCCCAGGTAGGGCCGGGTCTTCATATAAACGTCTATTCCCGGCCAAAGGCCCTGGTCCAGGAACGTGGCTTCCAGTTTGCAGGCATCGAGATACCGGACCATACTGGCCCAAAACCGGCCTTGCCAGTCCTGATTTCCTAAGGCTTTCAGGCGTTCCCACAAGTCGGCCAGTGCGGAAACCAGGGGTACTTGCCTGGCGTCGGAATGCGGGGATCGGCCAGCCATTACCAGAAACAGTTCAGTGGCCATTTG
>Ga0302309_10001194_pt1 | contig 24536 bp, 26 predicted proteins | sample III_Palsa_N1_1_FD_200453 | JGI IMG/M metagenome (GOLD analysis project Ga0302309, IMG submission 200453) | Peat permafrost microbial communities from Stordalen Mire near Abisko, Sweden - III_Palsa_N1_1 | ecosystem: Environmental > Terrestrial > Soil > Palsa > Peat permafrost | place: Sweden... | reverse complement strand
GCCAGAATCTGAGATCCGGCCGAATCATTGGCCCTGACAGAAAGGCTTACCCTGTTGCCAAGTACATAGCTGCCTGGCGAGGAAACAGTCCCACCCGTAAAACAAGAAATGTTCTGGAAAGAAGCGCTCCCGGATAAGAAAGAGATGCCGCTACCATCACCTTGCGTCGCTTGAGCTAGGGTCAACTGGACACTAGGTGTTGGGCTGGCACTAGAGACGGCGCTCGAATAAGTTCCGTTCAGCGGTTGGTATAACACTCCACTGAAAGCCCCCGACGCTCCATTCGCACATCCGCCGCTGACGCTATACGTCCCGGTTACTGCATTTGCCGCTGCGTTCTTCGTGGCAGAAATAGTCATCACCTGACCTTCCTCCGTGAACGACGTCAGGCTTACCGTGGTATTCGTTACTGTTCCCTCGAAGGACAGGATGGGAGAACTGCTATAGCAGCTTGAGGACTGAGCTTGCATTGCCGCTGTCGTGAAGTCGTTGGTTCCTGGATCGCCTCCCTGCTCATCCACAAAGCCAGAAAGTGTTGCGAAAGTTCCCCCTGGTGCTGTCGCCGAAAATACCCAGTTCCCCGTTGCGAATTTATAGTTGGGATCAGAAACCGGAGACGTCGTAGAAGTTCCTCCATCGCCAGCGGCTGGCTTCGCACATCCTGCCGAAAAGGCGACGATACCGAGGACAAGGGTCATCAGGAAGCGGCGCGGCGAGGAGCAATTGTGTGATTCTGTGGGGTGCATGAAATTTCTCATCATGACCGTGAACCAAAGTTCGTGTCGAAGATCGTGGCAGTTTTGATAACCTCGGAAGTTCCGGATCCAGTGCGAAGGGTATTGGTGGTCATCACAGCTTGAGGATCGAATCGGCGATGGACGGAAAATATTTGCACCTTATGGGTAAAGATTTTCCCTTTCACCTCAATCTCTACTCGCATCGCTACTGAAAGCGTTCTCCAGACTGCGCGATCGGCAACCCGCTGAGTAAGCGGAAACGCAGGGGCCACACCCGAAGAAAGGATGGCTGCAGGTTCAGGCACGAGGTGTCCTTTGCCGCAGAAGACAGCCATTTTCGGATTGAACAGAGATTTCGGACCCATTTGTCTCTCGTGGTCGCTGAAGTCGGCGAGCCTACCCATGGATTAGCACGTGTGTCGCCAAACATATGCTTTTGAACTTTTGGGATGAATATGGCCGCCACCTGACGACGGAACGTTAAGCCACCCACTGAGTTTGACTGGACAACAACAGTCATCGACATCCGCACGGGATTAGCGCCATTGGGCTAAGACTGGACGGAAATTTGTCGCGACTCCAAATCTTACTTCATGCGCATACCTGTGAACTCGGTGCCTAAAGGGACAGGGGCGACATCGCCAAGTAGATAGCACGCACGCTCGCTAAGCGATCTAGCTGAACCACAAGGATAAGCGCAGTCGCCGTCGGAGGATGAATGAAAAGTTGTACTCCGCCGTGGCCCTATTCATTTCTGCTCCGCATCTCCACTGCGTATTTACCTAGGTCGTTCCGCCAGTAGATGGTCTGAAATCCGAATGGCATTCGCGATGATCGTTAGCGATGGGTTGACTGCGCTCGCTGAGACGAAGCAGGACGCGTCCACGAAATACAGATTGTCCAGGTCGTGCGTCTTACAGTTCGGATCGAATACACTGGTCCGGGGATCGTGGCCCGTCCGGCATGTTCCGTTCAGTTGGGTGCGCAACTCCACATTGGCGCGCTGCGCTTGCTCACGATAGAAGACCGCAATCGATTCGACTGTGTCGCTTAGATCGAGCTGGATGGGAGCCGAGGACTCTCGGTAGAAAGCCAGTGTCTGTTTGGTGATGTGTGCGATGCGGCTGAGTTCGTCCTCGGCCATTGTGAGATACATTGCGCTCTCAGAGCTGACGCCATCTCTTGCGAGGTATAAGAGATTGGTCATGGCTTCAAGCGGGTTATTGACCTCGTGTGCAATTGTTGCAGCAAGCCTCCCCGCTGCACTGAGCTTTTCTGACCTTCGCAATGCCTCCTGAGCTACAACAGTTTCCGACACGTCCATGCCGAGTACGAAGATGCCGTTGATGTGCCCATTCGCATCTTTAGTCGGCTGATAAACGAAGGTGACAAATCTGCTTTCAAGTGCTTCTCCTTCAGCCCGTCGCAAATCAACTTTTATCGAGTCACCGCGATACGGTGTTCCAGACCTGAAGACTCCGTCAAGCAAATCCACAAATCCTTGATCACGCACCTCCGGAAGAGCATCTGCGACCGATTTTCCCAACAGATCGCGGTTACCGACAAGCTGCATGTAGGGCGGATTCGCAAACTGGAAGACATGCTCGTTTCCCTCCAGAACGGCAATGAATGCCGGCGCGCTGTTGAACATCGACGAGAACAACTCGGCCTGCCTGCGCTCCTCGAGGAGTGCTGAGGTCCTAAAGAGCATATGTCGGATAGCCTGTCAGACACTATCCTTCTTCGCCGACGGCTTTTAGAGATCGCTACTGCGCTCCATTGGAAAGAGGAGAAATCCCATGTTTGATCTGAGCGGACAAACAGCCATGGTTAATGGCGCCGGAACAACCGGGTATTTCGCAAGGTTCCTGCGCGGATGGCATCGAAGTAATTGGGCCAGAGGTGCCGGATATGAATTCTGCCATGTTTCGGCATCTTCCGAACAAGCGCGGCGGTATTGACTCAATCTGCCTTCGATGTCTTCTCACTGTGGCAGTCGGAAAGTACGGTTCACAACTCACTAGGGACGAAAGCAAGCACAAGTGCGATCCAGCGCAAGTGGAGGCTCTGGAACTGTGGCTGGATAAGCTCACGCTGATTTAGAAGCACTTGCCTACCTTTCAACCTTTCCGATTTGGACTCGGCATTTCATTTTTTGAGGTGCTCACAAGGTAGAAGGAGACAGGCGGCGACCTTAAGCAGCGAACGTGGTGATTCTGAAACCTGCGGCGATATGATTAAGAGAGGCAGCCCCTCTGCCACTTTAGAGTCATCCCGCCCCTTCAAAGGCTCTGGTAATGTGATGCATGTGACAGACTATGCGTCTGTTAGCATACTCTGTGCTGTCGTCTGCCTTCCTTGACGTCTCCGTGAGCAGCGAGGAACTTTGTCGCGAGACCCAATTGCGTGGCGCCTTCGTTTGCTAGAGCCGGGACCTCTACTCCAACATGAATGTTCGGCTATTGCTATACGAGTTGGCGAAAGCCGTCGTTGACGATCCTGAAGCCGTCGAAGTTGAGAGCATCGAGGAACCGGAAGGTGTCGTGCTTCGTCTGCGAGTAGCGCCCCAGGATCTGGAAGAGGTCGTCGGAAGAAACGAGCGCACTTCCCGTACGCTGAAGGCCGTCCTTGCCTCTATTGGCGAGCGCTATGACACCGGGCGCAGTCTAGACATCGAAATCAAGCTTCCAGGTGCCTCGCAATAGAAGGACGACCCCTTCCCGGCGTCGTCGACCTTTCCTGTGGAAAGGATTCCTAGGATCAGCTTCCACGATACGACCGTACGACTTCTGATCGCCTTCAATGAGCAAAAAACCTCCCCCGTCCGCAATATGGATGGTTCCGTTCCCTGCACGGCGGCGAATCTAGTCCTTGTTCTTGCGATATTTATCAGGACCCGCCAGGCATGTCCTTGACCTCGCAACGTTCGGCTTGGCGTTGGAATTCAATCGGCGCGCCTCTTTAATTCCCTCTGCCTGGGTATCAGTAAGTGCAGAAGCTTTCTTGCCGCCATCGGCAACGACGGCATAACCCTCTTCGCGCTTTTCAACGTTGTAGATTTTTCCAGTAGACATATCCACGTCACACTTTGATACACAGAATCAAGTTCGGGATTCCTGCGGTCGAACAGACCTTCTGCACGGACAGAAGGTGGCACCTTTTTCGTGTGCGAAGTGCACCACAAGTGCCACCGAATTTCCTACAGGGACCATCGTCGACTCCCCAGCTACCACTCGACGACAAGAACGCGCACATTCCGGCCACATATCTTTCACGATGCGTTGCTTCAATACGTTTGCCAGTCCCAACACTGTGTTGTCTGTCGCGCCTGATATGTTGTGCTCGGCACTATCCCGGTTGGGGTCGTTGACTATCCCGGTTGGGGTCGTTGCGGTAGTGACCCAGCCAAGTTCCTCGTCATTAACGCATGAAGTACGGTGTACATGCCGCTTCCAGGTGCGCCCTTCCGTTCAACTCGGTTGAACACGTTTGCCATGTGGTTTGCCTCCTGCTGCCCTTGGCGCCCCTCGCAGCTTTCGCCGTCCGAGCCGTATCTAAGGGACACTACTTACGTTTGGGACAAGGGCAGATGCGCATAGAAGCAGGATGGGTCGCTACATATCGAATTGCTCCACTTTGGGATCTAAGCCAAGTGCAGCCATCAGTATCGTGTCGTCGTTTCAGTGAGGTTATCGGAATTGGCGCGGCTCCCGGAGGTTTCAGTGCCTTTTTCGCCGGAAGCGGCGATGTCATGGGCACCGGTATTCTTAAGTGCCTCTTTAGCGCGTGAGATCTCATCCGAAGTATCGCAATGAACGGAGAGGAGTGTCCCGCCGTCCTTAACTGCACCTTCGAAACGCTTGGCTTCGTACTCAGGAATTCCCATACCCACGAGAGCGCCGACGATCCCGCCTACCGTGCCTCCGATTCCGAGGCCTGCGAGAGCTCCCATGATCGGGCCGGCAGCGATCAACGGACCCACACCAGGGATAGCGAATGCGCCGATGCCCGCAAGCAAACCGAGGGTGCCACCAATTACCCCTCCCGTGGTCACGCCAACAGCGGTACCCTCGGGGGCCTTGGTGTGTTTCTCGTGGGCGAAAGCACGAGTGCTTTCATCGTCGGGAAGGAGGACGGAAATGTCCGAATTCGAAAAACCAACGGAAAGAAGATGGTCGACGGCGCTCTCCGCAGTGGCAGCCGTCTTGTATATACCGAATACAGCAGTGTGCTTCGTGGACATCGTAAGTCTCCTTTATAACTTTTCGGGCAAGCCCGCGTTCTAAAAAATGCAGGACGCTACGGTTTGACGGTGAGCTGATCGACGATCTTATCCGGCGAGACGGCGCTTGCAGCATCGCTAGTAACTTGCTGCTTCTCCTGATCCGATTTCACGGGACCTTTAAGTGTTACGACGCCGGAACGCGTAATGATCTTTATATTATGGGCGTACACGGAGAGGGCCTTATCCGCAATGATGGCTTTGCGAACATTTGCCGTAGTGAGTCGGTCCGATTTTGCATTCGGCTGTTTGTCGGCCGTTTGACCGGAATTCTTGTTCTGAGCAGAGTCATCGGGTTGGGCAGTGGGGTTTTGTGCGGCGCCCCTAGTGCTGGAAAAGATCAACGGTGCGCAGAAAAGTGCCAAAGCAAACATAGTGCGATGCATAGCGCGAAGGTAAGTTGTCATCGGGACCTCACGATAGAGAAAACTCTTGGGCCGCCGGGCCCAGCCTCGCAATGCGAACCGTCAATAGGTCTGATGAATATCGGCTCTCATGCGTTGTTCGTTTGCGTAATCGATATTGGGGAATCACTGAACGTATGCCTTTGGTCGGGATTATGTGCAAAGTTTTTCATAGCGCCAATGTGGAATGTCGGCCCGCACGGGCCAGCTGTACCTTCATACCAGTCGCCCGGAAGCGGACCGCTGAAAGCCAATTCTCTTCGGAGATCGCACCTTGGAAATGATCACAGGTCAGAAACTTGAAAACCAACATCTTGAAATCGATAACAAAACATTCAAGGACTGCGTTCTCGTTGGTTGCACCTTGGAATACTCAGGCGGCGATGTCGCCTTCTTGCGGACCAAAGTGACCGAATGCCGGTATGTATTCCATTGTGCTGAGAGCTGAGAGCTGCGCCCTTCGAGCCTTAGCTCTTATAAAGGTCCATACTTTCCATATACAGAACTGGCGAGAGACCTCTGAACCAATCCAATAGGATTGCGGGATCTACAGTGTGCTAGACTTTCGCGCATGCTCATAATCATTTTGATTGTTCTGTTGTTAGCATTTGGCGGCGGTGGATACTACATGGGTCCGGGCGTCGGCTACTATGGCGGCGGTGGCATTGATCTCATCATCCTGTTGGTGATTCTCTACCTCCTATTTGGCAGGGATCGCGGACGCCTCTAGAAGGCGGCAGCCGGATGTGTTTCACAGCGAAGCGGCCAAGCTATGCGATCCTAGCCGCTAATGATTCGGCTGGCATTACCGAGCTGGTAATTTAGAGATCACTTCATGAACCGAGGCAGGAGATCGATATGATCGAGGCCATCTCCCCATTGTCGCGGGTGGCCGCGACAATGCTTCCCTCATGCTGTTCGTCGATGGTTTGTGAGCCATCCTGCGGGAGTTGCACCCGAAACACAGGCCCCTTGTCAGTATTACCAGGCTGCAAACACGCCGTTGCGACTGTTCTTCGTCCTTGCTGCTCCTGTGCAGACTTCGGTGGGTAAACTTCGAGCCGTCGTCGTGGTGCGGGAAAGTGGGAGCGCGTAGCGCTTCCAAGCCGCAGGCTCCTTTTCCGTGCCGTTATGCGGCGACGGGTCTATAGTCGTTGCCGCTGGTAAGTAAGCCCAAGCGATACGTGCCAGCTTGTTGGCCATGGCAACGACAATGACGTTCTTCGGCGCTCTGGAGTCGAGGGCACCAGGCCATGCTCCAATCGGTGCTCGATCGCGCTTGATCCGCAGCACCGCAACTCGCGCATCTTGCGTAGGTAAGCGTCTGCCCCCACATTCGCTAGCAATGTCTCCTCCCGCACGACTAGACTGTTATTATGCCCAATCCTGTGCCGAACCTCTGGACGCTCGGCGATCTTTCGATCTCGGACCTGCTTCGCCGAACACTATGCGAAGCTTGGCGCGATGACGTATTCGGTCAGGGTGGACGTATGGCCTTCTACCAGTTCCTGGCCATCTTTCCTTCCCTCCTCATCGGTTTCACCATCGCCAGGCACATTCCTCATCTCAGCCACCATCTCCGGGGCTCATTCAGTGACGTTTCCGCTCAGTTATTCCCCGTTCAGGTTTCGCAGCTCTTTCAAACGATGCTCACCAACTTCAGCGAGCGTCCTCGCTTCGGGCTTCGACTTCTTTCCGTATGCGCTGCAGCGGTCTGGGCCGCTCACAATGGCACATGGGCCATGATCTACGGGCTCAACCGAGCTTACGAGGTTCAAGAGCAGCGCTCCTGGTGGAATCTGACCGTCACCATTGTCGCTCTGACCGTCTGCATGGCAGTCACTGCCTCTTTGGCAATCCTGTTCATCTTCTGCAGCACCTATCTGCAGGCCCATCTCCATGGCGGCGCCACCTTCCTTCGGATCCTGGAGTGGCTGACTGTGATCGTCTGCCTCGCCATCTGCTTCGTTCTCCTTTATCGCTTTGCTCCCAACCTCCGCCGTCACGCTCTACGCTGGTGCACGCCCGGCGCGCTATGCGCGCTCATTTTATGGCTGGCCTCCACCTTCGCCGCGCACATCTACTTCGATCACATCAACGACTACGCCCGCAGCTATGGCCCCTTGAACGGTGTGGTCATGCTCCTGCTGTGGCTTTATGCCAGCAACGGGGCACTGCTGATCGGCGGCGAGATGAACTCCGAGATCCAAAAGGCCGAAGTCGGGTTACGCAATTCATCCGATGAGGGTGTCTCTGCCGCAAGCGCAGTCCGATGAAAATTTAAAAGCCTCTGCGCCACGATGCCTTCCCGCTGTTCGAGGAAAAGCGTTTAGCGAGACCGCTATAGGTCGCCTCACGCCCCTCACTATCCTCGATGGACGTTTTGGAGCAAAGCTTATTGAGTCATACACGGGACCCGCTTGTTTTTCCGCTCGCAAGATTTGCACCGGGCACAGCAGGAGTCTATAGTTTTACGCGGACATGTCGTCACATCCCGTGTTGTCTCCGAGAAGTTGATACCAGCTCGCATTATATCGCTTGATGTATTTCGCGGCCTTGTCATTGCAGCCATGATCCTAGTCAAGACAACGGTAGCTCCAAGTACAGGTACCAACAACTCGGACACGCACTTTGGACGAACCCGACCCTCACCGATATGATCGCTCCGGCCTTCCTTTTTATGGTCGGCATCGCTATTCCCTTCTCACTCAATTCACGCAGTCAACGCGGAGCATCGCGGGGCAAGCTCGCATGGGGGATTCTGCGGCGCAGCATCCTGCTCTTTTTGCTTGGTCTCGCACTGAATGAGTTGCCTGTCTTCCATTGGCACACACTGCATTACAACGGCATCTTACAGTTGGTTGCACGCAGCTACTTTGTGGGTGCGACGCTTTATCTTGCGGCGCTCGATATGAAGCCGACGACGCGTGCTGCGGTCATAGCCGTTGTGGCTTTCGCGGCACTCGGCGCTTACGCCGCGCTCTTGAAGTTATGGAAGCGGCGTCCTGGGGTGGCGAAGTGGGTGATGCTGGCGACGCTGATCGCCTTGGCTGTGGCCACGCCTGCGGCTTTTAGTGCGGTGCATGCGCAGGTGTCGCAGGCGAGCGTGCCGGCCTCTTCGACGGCCACACTGCGCTTCGATATTGTTACCGTGAAGCTAAGCGACCCTACGAAAGAACACGAAGCGATGTACTGGCGGCAGCCCGACGGCCTAAAGTGGGATGGCGTGACCCTGAGTGGGATGGTCGCCAACGCCTACGGCGTAAGCCGCATCGTCAAGGGTCAGATCGAGGGTGGCCCCAGTTGGATGGGCTCGCGGGCATTCGATATCAACGCCAAGGTCGATGCTGAGACACAACAACCTCGGCAAGTTCCGTCAACTTCAAGCGGGTGGCGACGTAGGCAGGTGGTTTGCCGATCTTGGCCGCAATCTGCTCGATGCTGTACGTAGGCTCCTCCAGGTCGAGAAGTCCTTTGAAGCTCCGCGCCTCCTCCAGCGGATGCACGTCGCGGCGCTGGAGGTTTTCGACAAGCTGCGCCTCCATTACCTGCGCGTCGGTCATGTCACGGATTTCGACGGGAACGATTTCTTTCCCGGCAATCTGCGCGGCGCGAAAACGCTGCGCTCCGAAAACAATCTCGTAGCGTTGGTCTTTGGGTCGGACAAGCAAGGAAGCGAGAACACCCTGCGACTGGATGCTACTGGCAAGTCCTTTCAGGAATCCTTCATCGAAGTTCCGACGCGGATTCGTTGGCGATTCGGTCAACATGGCGATGGGAAGCTCACGGGGTATGTTGTTGGCAATTTCGGTATTCATGGTGATGTGCTCCTTTCGAGCGGTTGCGGTGCATGGTGAGTGGAGCGGTCGCGATGCTCTGTGTCCGCTCCGTGGGTGCGGACTAGCCACGAATGCACTTGTCCGTAAACACTTCGGCGAAGAGTTGAGAACGCAGGTTCTTGTCCCACACCTTCGCAAACTCCTCGTGTTGTCGGTGTAGTTCAGAGTGATAGGCATAGTGGCCGTCTGTGATGAACCGGGACCACTGCTCCACGCCCGCATAGTCGTTGCGAAAATAGAAGGGGTTGAGGTGCGCCCCTCCCGCTAGGCCAAACTCGAAACACATCTCCGGGTCGCGCATGGCATCGCCGTGCTGTTCGCCGTAGTGACAGACAGAGATTGCGGGAAGCCCGCACGGGCCGGATTCGTCGGTCGCCTCAATGGCTGTTCAATCAGGCATTTCACATTGGCGGCAATCATTTCCTTCGCGGTTTGCCGTTGCTGCGGCTGTTTGGGGTTTTCGCTGATGGGGGTAACGCTGCTGTGGGTGTTCATGGGTCTTTTCTCCTTGGGGTTGTGGAACGGTGGCTTATGCAGGGCGCGGATGGTGTTTCGCGTCGTGCCAATCGAGAACGGGGGTGATGTGGGTTGTGGTGATGTCTTCAAACTCTTCGCTGAGAAGGTTACGAAATAGACCGGAGACATGGTTTACAGCGAAGCGCGACGGTAACGGATACGCGCCGTTTGGGTGACACACGACGATGGTGTATGCCCTGGAAAGAGAGCTGTATCTTGGATCAACGTTTGCAGTTTTTATCGAGTTATCAGAAGGAAGAGATGTCAGTGGCGGACCTGTGTCGCGCGTATGGAATCTCACGTCCAACGGCCTACCGCTGGATCAACCGTTACAACGAGACCGGACCCGAAGGACTCGTGGATCGCAGTCGCCGGCCACATACCTGTTCGCACGCAACCCTTGAGCCGATGGAGAACGCTATTCTCGTGCTCCGTGCGAAGCATCCGTCTTGGGGCGCGCGCAAACTCAAGGCAAGGCTGGAAATGTTACAGCCAGAACTGGTGTGGCCCGCGGCTAGCACATTCGGAAACATCCTGAGCCGTGCGGGCTTGACCAGTCCACAGAAGAAGAGAAAACGCATCACTCCTTGCTCAGAGCCGTTCTCAATGGTCACGGGACCCAATCAGCTGTGGTGTATGGATTTCAAAGGCTACTTCGTGACGGGCGACGGCAAGCGATGCGATCCGTTTACGATAACCGATGCGTACAGCCGTTATTTGATTCGTTGCCAGATTGTCTCCCGCATCGACCTCAGCCAGGTTCGAGCGATCTGTGAAGCAGCTATGCGGGAGTACGGAATGCCCGCTCGGATCAGGACCGACAACGGCGCGCCGTTCGCGGGCACGGGGCTTATGGGACTTTCGAAACTGGCGCTCGGCTGGATGAAGCTTGGGATTGTTCACGAACGGATACAAGCAGGCCGACCGCAACAGAACGGTCGTCACGAGCGCATGCATCGCACGCTGAAGGAGGACACGACGAAACCGCCTGCGTCATCTCTTCGTGCACAGCAGAGCCGCTTCGATAATTTTCGCTACGTCTTCAATAACGAGCGCCCACATGAGGGCCTGAAGAACGCAGTGCCGGCCAGTCTCTATCACCCCAGTTCTGTCCGACTGCCACGCAAGTTGCCGGAGTTCACGTATCCCAAAGGGCTTCTTCTGCGAAAAGTGAATAACAGTGGCGACATCAGCTGGCACAAAACCAGAATTTTCATCAGCGAAGTATTCCGCTTCGAAGAACTCGCACTTGAGCTAACCACACCAGGGTTCTACAGAGTTTACTTTCGAGACCTCGAGGTCGGAGAGCTAAATGCGGAAGAGCTTCGTTTCAGAGCTGCGCGAAGAGTCGTTTGATCCTCGATGAGTGCATCAGCCTGGAGTCGCAAGTCGAGAGTAAAGGTGTTGGAGCGGAGGAAACACAACGCCACTTACGAGGATCAATTCGAGGGGCATGCGGATCGGTTCGGGTCTTGTCTATTTCGTTCCTTGGTCGCGGGCCTGCAACAATCCCAGGCAATCTCGACCAATCCCTTTGAACGGCAGCCAAACCGCCATGCCCAGCATGGCCACCATCATCGGCAGCACGAGCAACATAGAGTCGTATTGTGGAGCGAGCACAACGAAAATGTTCTTGAGGATGAACCCTGCGCCGCCAAGCATCAGCAGGCCTCCAAGCACACGCGAGAGATACCCGGATCGGAAGAACAAGTACCCTCGCAGCATGGTCTCGGCTCCGTAAAAGCCCGCAAAGATGTTCCGTAAATCTTGAGACAAAGGTAGGCGAATCGCATCCGGGCATCCGGACTGAGGGACTCCCCGAAGTGCGCGTCGATCTGCGGTAAGGCGGCGACATAGTAGAAGATCTCGCCAACAGCGAAGGTCGCTGTGCCAAATACGCCAAAAAAGGCTGCAATGAGGGACAACGGGCGACTGACTGGGCGGAGCAGTAAGTAAAAGAGGGCCGTCAATGAAAGGTCGCACGCCGCCTCGATCATGTACGCCACAAAACCGGCACGGAATAAACCGAGGGAAGCCCCAACTCTCAGGCTGGTTCCATGAAAGTCGCCTGCAACGAGGAGCTTGCCCGGCACGTAGGACTCACCAAATCCTCCAGCTACAAGGGAGATCGCAACCAGTACTCCAGCCATTAGCGCATACCGTCGTGCCTCGTTTGGGTTCATAGTCCGCTCCTGGCTGCTACCCGGAGTCTACGCGGGAGGCCTATGAGAAGTTCCTCATGAATTAGGTTTTGGTATTCGGCGCAAGGAACGGCACTAGATTAGCACGTAATCGCCAAAGCACTCATCGACAACAATCATGACGAACACTTCATTGCGAGTACGGCCGACTGCGCTGGTCGATGTAGCTGTAAACCCAGCGTCGCCTGGGCGAAAAGCAGGACATGGAAATGACAGAGTATGGAAAGCATGGAAAGCCAAGAAGCCGGCTTCCCACCCTTCCCACACTCTTTGGAAATCCCTTCGGGATTCCCACATTCCCACGGCCTCGACGACTAGGTAGTTGTCTTCTCATACCCCCTCAACTCGAATCATGGCCGCCGCAAGGGGCTTGTAACGGATGTCTCAGGTCCACAGCGTAACGCATGTCCCGGTACACTCACCCCTTAGTGCACGGTTTGTCGACCTTTTGTGATGGCGGAGCAGACGTTTATTAGGGTGAGCGTTGCGGGGAGGAAAGGCCCGCAGAGGAGGGGTGCGAAGAACGCGCAAGCGGTCGCAGCCGGGAGGAGACGTCCTCCCGAGAAGCTAAGAAAGCTTCACTCGGGCTGGCACTTTATGCAGGATTGCCAACGGAGGGTGGATGCTCGAAGATGGATACGGGACGGATACGCACCGTTCTGGGGTGTCGAAACCTCGATAGACAGATGAGCGCCGCCGGGCGCTCTTGAGTAACTCCCTAGACCTTTTGGCGTCGGGGAGCCTGTGGCGTTATGTCCAGGCCCCTAAAGCTAAAGGCCACAGGAGCCTGTCTATCGGCTTTCGAACTCCCCGACCTCGGGTTATAGGGCTTGTTTGCGGGTGCGTACCGCAGATGTTGCCGGAGGCCTTCGGTGGAGTTTTTCCTTGCTCGCTTATGAATTAGCGCCGATCTTTGTAGGCCACGGAAAGGGCACTTGTGCTGCCCTGAACGGGGGACGGCCACGTAGTGTTCAAGATGGCAACGCTGGTACCAACAGGAATGCCGCATGAGCGAACCTCGCGAACTCGTATTTCAGTGCAGCGCCGATCTTGCGGGTTCACTGCCTGAATCTTGCAGTGTGGCGGTTTCCTGTTACGAAGCTCCAGGGATCCGGCACTTGGTTGCGACTCGCCTACAAAACACACTTCAGTCCCTTGCCGGGAGCGGTATGGACCTCCGAGCGCTCGACGGAGTGACCTTAACGGAAGACTGCGCCGCTGCATCGATGCTGATCCAGAAGGTGCCTGAAGGTCACGTGCCTCTGCAGATGGGAGAGCAACCGCACACCTTGGAGATGGCGCGGACAGTACCGGTATGGCGGAATGATGAACTTCGTTTCCATATCGTTTTGCGTGCCGGTCTCGGAATCGGATTGCTGAGCAAAGACAAGACATTCCAAACATTGGCATACGCCTGCATCGCACACGAGGCTGCGCACGTAGAGCATGAAGGTCATCTCTATCGGACTTTCCCGGACATCTACGGGATACCAATACCGTGCGGTGACCGTTCCCGCAATACGTTTCTTAAGGCGCTGGATGTTTGGAGTGAATACGCAGCATGTCGTTCTTCAGCGACGTTCCGCCCAGAGGCTGTCGAGGAGTTTGAGAAGGTGTTTTGCCGTGCTTTGGATGACGGTCTTTCTTTCTCTGGGCGGTGTATCGCAGACAGTGAGTCAGGCGCCGATGCTACGGAGAGGTTGAAGGACATTCTGCAGTTCTTCGGAGATGTGTTCGTTTACGCTGGGTACTTTCTAGGGCATTTGGATGGATTAAGACTCGACCTGGAGCAACACGCGCCGAGCGCTTGGTCTGTCCTCGCGGAGTATCCCGAGGTAGGTGCTGTCGTTCGTCGCCTCCACAGCAACCTACAGGAACTCTGGCTCCACGAATTTGAGTGGCACTCTATTGAAGTGTTCGCTCCTATTTACGACGTCATTTGCTCAATAATGGCCTTGCACGGCTTTGTCCTGACTAAGGACGAGTTGGATTGGAAAATTCAATTGTGCAGGCGTGGGATGGGCTAGATCCAAAAAAATCGGCCCATGCACAGTGATGTCCTCATTGGACTGGATGCGAACCGTGTTTCTTTCGCTCCTCTGTCTCCGCACGGCTAAAGCTACGCGTGAAAGCTGGGCCGCGCTGAGTGAAGACTAGTCTTTGTTCACGTGAGCCACGTCAGATCCTTGGCAAACTCGTCGATACTGTCCTTAGGGCTCGACGGCGTAGCCTGAGCTTCCAGGATCAACTCACGAATAACGTCGAACGATGTCTTCGGCGATTTATCGATCAATTGACCAATGATCTCTAGCCCTCCATTTGCATATGATTCAAAGATCCCGAGTTTCTGTACGAAGCGCTCAGGAGCGACGATGTCGAAATCATCAGACACAACGCCAGCCACTAGATTCACAACAGTGTCTTTGCCCCGGCTTTCAAATACAGACCATGCGATCGGCTCGGCCGAGGCTTCGAATGGCTTGGGATTTTTCTTGGCGTATCCCAAACAAGCGCAAAAGCACATTAGCTCTACGTAGTTGTCGAAAACGCTCTCCGGGCCCTGCGTGAGACTGGCCATAAGCGACTCTTTATCCTTGGGTCTTCTCACACGTCGAGATGAACCGATCGATTCTTGCGACATCGACTTATCCAACTGGCACCTCCATTATTTCGACCCATTCGTAATCGTTCGGACTCTTCGATACGTACTGCCTTGACACACCATCAAGTCGGATCTGTTCCTCGCTCATATCGTCTTTGGGCGTCCAATACGACAGGACGTAACGTTCGCCGATGCGCGGAGCAAGCTCGGGCTGGACCTCTCCAAGACCTTGGCTCTTTGAAACGAGAATGACGACCTGCGGGACTAATGACGGGACGGCTTTTGCGACGGCCTTTTGATATCCCTCGTCAAGACTTCCGAACGCAGAATCCATCACAATCGGGTAAATTCCACCCTGAAATCCGGTGAGCCCTCCATCCTTGGAAGCCGTCTGCTCGTAGCGCTCACGTGCCAAGTCAGCAATCGATCCCACGAAGGCAAGACTAAGCAACTGATTCTCGCCAGAGCTTCGGGCAACAGGTTCCACGCCAGCTCCTACCGTCTTCGTAAGTTCTAATCGAAAGCCATCTGAGAGTTCGGGGGTGTACCGCTTGAACGAAATTCGCCCATAGATTTTCTTCAGGCGCAGGTCCAGAGTTTTTCGCACCTCTTCAGTACGAAGTTCAAGGATCTTCTGAAACAATCTTTGCGTTTCGATAACGATCTTGACGCGACGCTGGGCAAGGTTCGCCTTTTCCCCCTCCAGCTTTTTGTCTTGTTGCTCTTTTACTTTTGCTCGACGATCCTCAGCGAGGGCATCTAGTTCAATCTTCCTCGCCATAGCAGCTTCAATTGCTGACTCATTCTGTAGTTCCAGTTGTTTGCGCTTGCTGTTAAGCTCTCTCGCCTCCTCAGAACCGCGAGTATCGATTGCGGCGTCTATGGCGCTGATATCTTCAGAGCGGGTTTGCTGCTGTTGCTGAATCTCAACTAGTTCTCTCTGCCGATTCTGAAGATCTCTGTAAAATTCTTCGCGCTGGCGAATAAAGTCTCGCGCCTGAGCGGTAAGTTTCGTCCAAACCTCTTCAACGTCTGCACTACCGGCTTTGTTTTTCCAGTCTGCGACAAGGTTGTAGGACTCTGAACCTTTTTCCAACTTGCAGCCACAGATACAGACGCCGTTTTCGAGAAGATCTTCGACAAACTGGCGCTTGAGTGGCGTCGGCAACGCTCCCTTTACCCGCAAGTCTTCCAGCTTTTCCAAAGCGATTGAACAAAGGCCGCTTGAGAATGCAAGATGACCATCCACGGAAAACTTGTGTGCGAGTTCTGCTCTTATTTCCGCTAGACGCAATTTCCCCGCCGTAAATGAGGCCTCTAGTTCATCACGGCGCTTCTGCAGTGCCTCAGCTTCAGCGAGCGTTCTAAGGCGAACATTGATCGCCTCGATCTCGTCTGCGATGTTCTCGCGTTTCTTAACCTCGGAATCCCGATCTTTTGTTTTCTGGCTGATTTGGCGATCGATGGCCTCAAGTTCATCGATGATTCTTTGCATGTCGGGAGGAGAGACATCCCGTAGCTCGCCTTCGAGCTTCTTGCAAACAGTGGCGAGATGGGTGTGGCCTCTTTCGATTACTGCCAGACCCAGAACCGTCTTGATGGCCTCACCGATTTGTTCGTATGCGGATTGCTTGGCCAGTTGCTCGATGCGTTCACCATCGAAGAAGAAAAACCGATGTAGGCGATTGGGCAGAATCTGCTCGATCGCATCATCGGGATACTTGCTCGGCGCAGAAACGCGGCCGGTTTCGTCCGTGTGCCACATTTGGGCCTCTGAATCAATTTGAAGCTGACCAGAGCCGTCTCTATTCTTCAACTTGGACGTCTTGCGCACCACCTGGTAGACCTTGTTTTCATGCTCGAATTCGAGGCGCACTGAGGCAGACACAACATCAAGGGTTTGAGCTTCGTCCCATGCGCGCTCATTGATGAGATGTGACGGATTATCAAAGGCCGGAGTAAAACTCTTGAACAAACTCCAAGTGAACGCATTTAGGATAGTCGTCTTACCGGCACCATTCGCTCCGTACACGACTGTGACGTTCTTTTCTTTGCCTTCGGCGAAACGGATGCTTTGAGAGCCGTAGAACTGTCGAAAGTTCTCGAACGTCAGCGAACGAAGTCTCATTTCACCACGACCTTTACGGTGTCCACTATCGTTTCCACGACACCATGCGGTTTGCTCATGTGGAGTTTGCTCTTTTCAATTTCGACAACCTCACGAAATAGCTTTTGCGCTTGTTCGGAGGCTTCTGTAAAGAGACTCTTGATTTCACTTTGTGTATCGCTCATCGTGCCCTCTTAAAGATCTAGTAGGTGGTACTTCTTCCTCAGTGGCAGTAATTCGTGCATAACCTCGTGTCCATTCTTGGCTAGGCTCGCAAACTCCACGATTCTAGCCAGCTCCCGGCGAAAGAGATTTCGCTCGACATTAAAGACTGATGGTTCGGGGCTCAATGTGCTAGGGATTACGACGAAGTCATGTATCTCGGCTTCGTCCTTTCCAGGGAAATTTCGAAGAACCCTTCCCCGTCTCTGAATAAACTGTCTCGGATTAGAGCTGCTGGCGAGAATGAATGCCCTTTTCGTCGCCGGAATGTCGACTCCCTCATCAAGACAACGGATTGCAACGAGTCCATTGAGTGCCCCGCTCCCGAAGCGATTTCTCAACTCCGCCCTCTTTTCCATCTCGGTATCCGAGGTATAAGTGTCCACAGCCATACCCATCTCGAGTCCAAGCAGTTTGGTCACCGAAATCAGTTGCCGTTCAGTCTCCCCATCGGTGGTCTCAACCGTTCCGTCGCCACAGTAAAAGAGGTTATGAGTCGAGGTGCGGATGGGCGAAACGATATCGCTCAGCGCAGTGATCTTGTTTCTTGCTGACGCGATTAGCCTGGCTCTCTTGAGGAGCAATATTTTCATCGCCTGTGACCCCCCTTCGGCGTCATCGGTAATGTTTTGACCCTGGCTGCCCAACACGGCGATCCGTTTTGTAATCTCGAAGTAGGCGTCGGATTCTTCGTCGTCAAGCTGCACGGTGTGAACAAAGTATCGGTATTGAGTTAAAGCACCGAGATCCAAAGCTTCCTTTAGCGACAGCTCGAAGACAGGCTTTCCGAAATAGTCGTAGAGTGCTTGCGTGCCAACATCATCAAACCAACGTTCCGGTGTAGCAGACAGTCCCAATCGATAGTTGGCGTTGTCGGGCAGGACTGCACGAATGTTCTCAGCCCCAAGGTTGTGTGCCTCGTCGGCGATCAAAAGAAAATCTTGAGTGACTGAATTTATTAGCTCTTGGAACGGGCCGCCGGCAAAAGTAGAATTTGTCACCGTCATAACGACAAACGGCAGACTCCCGCTCTTGATTGCAGCGATTGACTCAATTGCGGTCGCGTGCCACTTGGATAATGAATCCATGCACTGTATTGCCTTCATTCCGAAGCGACGCGCTTCTTCTGCCCACTGGGACACGAGGTGTTTATAAGGGCAAAGCACGACGACAAGTAGTGGGCGTTCGCTTTTTGACAGTGCTCTATACAGTTGAGTCGTGAGAGCAAGAGCGGTGACTGTCTTACCTGTCCCAGTCGCCATTTGGAAGATGCCACGTGCTCTGTTCTCGAACCATTTCTGTACTGCGGTCTTCTGATAATCCCGAATGAGAAGGTCTTTCGGCAGAGAGGGGCGAAAGCCGCTCCATTCACCGCTTGGGACTTCTTCAGATTCGATAATCTCTTCGGGTTCAAGCTCCGGGACCGCGGCTGGGCGTAGTCGTAGGAGTTGACGCTTGGCAGCTTCTGGAAATGGATACAGCTTCAACGTTGGTGTTTCATCTGACCAGAGCGCCTCGAAATCTGAAACGATCGATTTCGTGCGCCGCTTATCCTCGGCAAGCCAAGAGCGAAAAACTTGGACCGACTCGAAGTTGGAAACCAGACCGGAAACCGACTCATTGGCCGATCCGGTAAAAGCTACGGAGTTTCCAGAATCATCACTGAAGACTCCGATTTTCTCGTGGTAGACGCCGATTCCTTCTTCGTTCTCAATGAGGGCTATTTTTATGTCGAGTCGTTTTTCGGCGATAAGCCAGCCAAGCATTGCTAGACGCTTCTTCGTAATCTCGTTCGCGACATTGCGTTCATCAAGCTCTCTCGTGAGGGCTTGCTCAATTACCGCTTCGCGCTTTTTGTAGCCTTCTTGAATTGCCTTGGCATCTTCTTGGGTAAGAGACGGAGAAGCAATCAGACGCATGGTGCCGCCGTTTCTGATGAGACGACTGATTCCTTTGGCAGCCGCCGAAAGTGACGAGCTGGTGAAGAAACCGACAGCGCGGTCGAATCTTATGCTTTCGGCCATGCACGGGATATAAAACTCCTTGATCAAATCGTTCCTACCCGTCCGATAGCCGTCCAACAAAGACAAGTCTGTCAGCATTCAGACCGCCTCTGTTCCAAGGAACGCAAAGAGTTCGTCGATGCTTTCCTCGTTAGGTTCATCATGCAGTTCTGGGACGAGGTCGTGGAGAGCGTTCTCGCGTCTCTCAAGAAAGCGGCGCCCGATTGCTGTCCAGCCGTCACTCTCACGCAATCCAATTGCCTTGGCGATCAGAGGCTTTCGGGAGGACTCTTCAACTTCGCAATGGGGACAACACTGGATGAACAAACGTTCTTCGCGTTCGGCCGCTTCAATTTGGTTGAGGCGTAATGGGTAGAACGTAATATGGTCGGCGTCCGGTCTCAGGTACAGCCAGTCGCCCACGGCTAATCCGTACTCCTCAATTGCCATTCGAATCGAGCCGACACTTGGTTGCGATCCAAGCCAGGAAATACGGAAATCGCCATGAGGGGAGGCATACAGCTTCACCTCACCCGGCGCAAGACTGATACCAGCGGCAAAGGCGGTCGAAACATTGCGGCCAGAGCCCCTGATAAGCTCGCTGTCCACCTGGAGCCTGTAAGTCCAACGTCGGTCAACTAAGAAGCAAGATCGTGCAAGTTCGGGCTTCGATTGGATTGCCAAAGTCTCATCTTCACGCCGCACCCGAAAGCCTCCACCAAGAGTGCGTGTGAAGAAGGGGCTATTGAGGTACGAAACGATTGATCGCTCGGAAACTCCGAATTTCGAAACCAGCGAACCTCTGAGCTCGGCGAGCGTGGCTTCGCCGCCCCGTCTGCCAATCTCTTGCGTAATTTCTGGAACGATTCCCTTGTATTCTGGTGTACCCCAAGCCGCTAGTGCAAAATCCGTGAGATTCACACGAGCGAAGCGTGCGTCTGAAAAAAGGTAGTTTCCCAATGTTCGGATGCTATGTTCCTCAGGGATCTGGCTGGAGATCTCTTCTCGCGTCATGGGTTTTGCATGATTGGCGAGAAGGAGAAATGCTTTATCCGCCAGCGAGCCACGCCAACGAACGACCATTCCGTTATCGAAGGTTCGACATTCGAAATAATTCAGAATCTCAACACAAAACTGCGGGTCAAGCCCCTGTTCAATCAAACGAGTCTGCACGTCAATCTGGGATTCCGAAGTGCCTATTGGGGGGAGAAGGCTTTCCAGAAGCTCTCTCGTCTCGTGAAGAGGGTGCCGAATGAGCCAGTTTTCCGCAGGGGCATATGGTCCTCCTTGCCACAGGAGAATCGGCAGCAGATCGCTAGAGCAGGATGTTGCTCTGGTAAGCGTGACGAGCTCATCGATGTATCTGGAGGGGCAGGCGAGTCCTATCTGCGTTGCGAACGAATCTGCAGCTCGCTTGATGCAGGCCAATTTAGGAAAGGCGAGACGCCGATTGAGTTTCTCTCGTAACCCGACTTCGATTTGTCGGACTCGCTCACGAGTTAGTCCGAACTCCCTGCCGAACTCTTCGAGCGTCGTTGTGGGCCTCAGGCCAAGGATTCGATCGCGAATGATGCGAAGGCCCCGGTCATCAAAGCCCTCGAGTAGAGCTTCGACAGCAACCGAAAGTTCGTTCAGGGCAAGGGGCCCTGGGGTTGAAAAGGACGTACACATCTCAGGCAGGGTCCTAACAAAGACAAGGAAGCGCGGCTCACAGAATCAATCTCACCACTATAGAAACAGTTCTTGACTTCTCCTAACTAATTTCGCTGCAATAGTTTACAAGAGTTGGGGACGTTTCTATTCAGCGCATGGACGTGAATCAATTCACGTACGGAGCTGAAATGATAGACTTCCGTTTGTGACCCCCACGGGATCGTACTCATACACTTTCGCGGCGCTACGCGGCACTCAAGCCGGCAGGACGTTCTACGTTGCGATGTGTCCGCTCCGATTGATTCCCAAACTGTTCCTGTTCGACGAAGACGAACTTCCCGCCGCGTTACGCGCGCAACGTCCCCTTAACCGATCACGAGTGCCCGAAATCGCGCGATACATGATCGACAATCCAAGCGAATATGTTTTCTCATCCATCACCGCTTCTGTAGATGGAGATGTCGGATTCGATCCCGTTGTTCCAGATTCGAACCTTGGCAATCTGGTGATTTCGATGGCCGCGAAGTTCATCATCAACGACGGTCAACACAGGAGAGCAGCAATCGAGTCGGCAATCTGTGACAAGCCTGAACTGGGCGACGAGACGATCTCCGTGGTTCTCTTCGAAGACGGTGGTCTTCGGAGGAGCCAGCAAATGTTCGCTGATCTGAATCAGCACGCAATCCGACCGACCACCGGAATCAATATCCTTTATGACGTCCGAAGTCCCCTTGCGCAGTTGGCGCGATCACTGGTTGAGGGCGTGCAGGTTTTTCGAAACCTCACTGAGACAGAGCGGAGTAGTATTTCCCATCGGTCAGTAAAGCTCTTTACGCTGAGCAGTATTCATCAAGGGACAAAAGCCCTCCTCAGTAAGGGGAAAGTAGACACAGTTTCCTCGAGTGAGGCGCGTCTTGCATTGGATTATTGGAATGCGGTCGCTGAACAGATCCCGGAGTGGAAGCTTGCATCGCAAAAGAAAGCTGTACCAGCAGAACTTCGGCGTGAGTATGTGCACTCACATGGAATTGCTCTGCATTCTTTAGGACTAATGGGCGCAGCACTCGTGAAGCAAGAGCCCAATGACTGGCGAGAGAAGGTTGCGGGGCTAAGTTCTGTGGATTGGTCGCGGACCAACACAGATCTTTGGGAAGGACGAGCTCTCGTCGGGGGAAGAATTAGCAAAGCCAACAATAACGTACTCTTGACTTCATCCTTCCTGAAGACAACACTCGGCTTGAAATTGAACAAAGAGGAGAGTCGGTTGGAAGATTCGTTGAGGGTCGCAAGAAGATGAACACCGTCGTTACATCAATTGGCAAGGCGAGCCAACTATCACGATCGTTCCTCGAAAATCTTGAGAACGAGATCCGCGAGGTATACCTCTCCGATAGCCGCCCCTGGGTCATTGGTTACAGCGGCGGCAAGGACTCCACCACTGCGCTTCAACTCGTATGGAATGCCGTAAAGAGTCTTCCTCGCGCCTCGCTGACCAAACCAATCTATGTCATCTCTTCAGATACCCTCGTTGAGACGCCCATGATTTCAGGGTTCGTTGACAGAATTCTGGCGCTGATCAATGAAAACGCAGTATCACAAGACCTTCCCATCACTGCGCATAAGGTAATGCCAACCGTGAATGACTCGTTCTGGGTGAACGTTCTTGGTAGGGGGTATCCTGTCCCATCCAATCAGTTTCGGTGGTGCACAGAACGACTCAAAATCACACCTGCGAACGCTTTCATTCTGGATAAGGTCGCTGAGTTCGGCGAAGTTGTTGTTGTATTGGGGGTCCGTAGTTCCGAGAGTGCTACGCGAGCGCAGGTGATGAGCCTTCACAAGATTCAAGGCTCGCATCTGTCTCGTCATTCGACCCTACCCAAGGCGTTCGTATATACGCCAATCGAGCCGTTCACCGTCGATGATGTCTGGACTTATCTCTTGCAAGTGCCCTCGCCTTGGGGAGCAAACAACCGTGATCTTGTGACACTTTATCGTAATGCGCAAGCAGGCGAATGCCCGCTCGTCGTAGACACGACTACTCCTTCATGCGGTAACAGCCGCTTTGGCTGCTGGGTTTGTACGGTTGTCAATCGAGACGCTTCGATGGAAGCGATGGTGGAAAATGGCGAGGACTGGCTAGAGCCGCTACTCGACTTTCGAAACCGCTTAGCTTCACTACAAGACTCTGCTCTTTGGGCATCCATTCGAAAATACAAACGGCGCGACGGCCGGGTGAAAGTGAAAGATGGCGCGCCGCAACCATGGGGACCATACACTTTACAGACAAGGAAGGATCTATTGCGGGATCTCCTTATGGTTCAGCAAAGAGCGGCGAGTTTTCCCGAACATCAAGAAGCGACACTAATCAATAAAGATGAATTGGAAGCGATTCGTGTTTTGTGGCGGCAAGAGGAAGGTGACTGGGCAGATTCCGTGCCTCAGATCTATCGAGATGTCTTTGGCGTTGACTTGTCTTGGATTCGTTATGAGACACCAGGATTCAAGGCCGAGGAGCAGGACGTTCTTAAGCAAATTTGTGAACGCCATGGCATCCCGGCCGACATGGTAGCCAAGTTGATCGAGGTGGAACGCAGCCTGCAAGGGATGGCCCGACGTTCCTCCATTCAAAAGCGTCTAGCTTCGGTCTTTGACGAGGATTGGCGAACGGTTGAGGATATCCAGGTCATCCGTGAGAGTACGGAGCTTCAATGATCCTGAAAACCCTGATGCTTGAAAACTTCGGGACTTACTCGGGCGTCCAGACGCTTGATCTTGAACCCGCTGATGGCAAACCTGTAGTTTTGGTGGGCGGCAAGAACGGTGCTGGAAAGAGCACGTTACTGGAAGCAATTCGGCTCTGCCTTTATGGTTCTCAAGCAAACCGTACGAATGTTTCGAGAGAGCGGTACGAACGCTATTTGCTTGAACGAATTCATCGAGATTCCGGTAGTAGCGTGCCTACAATGAATGCCTCGGTCGCCATAGTATTTGTCTACGCCGACGAGACCGGTCAAAGAACTTATCACGCAACGAGAAGTTGGGAACGAAACTCAAAAGGTGGCGTGAACGAGTCTTTCAACCTGCTCGCTGATGGCGTCGCCCTGTCTGAAATAGATTCGGGACATTGGCAGGATTTCATTCAAGAGCTGATGCCAATTGGCGTATCGGACCTCTTTTTCTTCGATGGCGAATTGATCCAACTTCTGGCAGAGGATGGATCGGATAAGAAGACACTATCTGAGGCTGTTAGCAATCTTCTTGGCATTGACATAGTCGAGCGATTGTCTGCTGATCTCACCATATTCAAGACTCGTTTGGCCGCAAAGACCGTAGGAGATATCAGAGGGACTTCCGAGCTTGACCAATTGCAAGACACAGTGGTTCAACTGAAGCTGCAACATGCTGAAGCAGAAGGCGCCTCTGCGGACATTCAGACCGAAGCGAGAAATGCGATCACACGCGTGCAAGAGCTAGAACGTAATTTGCAAGAACGCGGTGGTGCATATGCTCGGAATCGTGGTCGCCTTGAAGAGAAGAAACGTCAGCTTTCCAATCGCGTCTCGATCCTTGAAAACACCATTAGAGAAAATGCGCATGGCCTATTACCGATCGCATTGGCGCCTAAGCTAGTGCGATCGCTTCTGAAGCAGCTTGATTGCGAAGAAGATGTTCGATTCGGAGTTGTGGTAGACGAAACATTGGATGAGGCCGCTAAGAAGACCATAGCCCGTTTACGCCGGTTGAATATTCAAACCGGATCGAAGCAGAAGTCGTTGGGCAGCCTAAGCGAATTCAATCAGATCATCGAAGCAATCAAACAGGCGCACGAAGCCAAGCTCTGGCACAGCGACTCAATCGTGCATGACCTCTCAAAGAACCAAGAGCAGCAGGTGCGTTCGTGGTCTTCAACGGCGCTCGATTCGTTACCAAGCACAATGGGGAAGCTTGCCGATGAGCTCGAAGGACT
>Ga0302309_10001185_pt1 | contig 24625 bp, 25 predicted proteins | sample III_Palsa_N1_1_FD_200453 | JGI IMG/M metagenome (GOLD analysis project Ga0302309, IMG submission 200453) | Peat permafrost microbial communities from Stordalen Mire near Abisko, Sweden - III_Palsa_N1_1 | ecosystem: Environmental > Terrestrial > Soil > Palsa > Peat permafrost | place: Sweden... | reverse complement strand
GCGCTGGTTATACCGGTGGCGAAATGCTGCGCATACTGGTTAATCACCCCAATGTGGAAATTGCCTTTGTGAACAGCAAAAGTAACGTCGGCAACTATATTTACGAGGTACATACCGATCTGTTTGGCGATACCGAACTAAAATTCACAAGCGATCTGTCGGATGATATTGATGTATTGTTCCTGTGCGTTGGGCATGGCGATGCTAAAAAGTTTTTGGAAGAAAATGAGATACCCGATCATATAAAGATCATTGATCTGAGCCAGGATTTTAGGTTAAGTCAAAATTCCAGATTCAAAAATAAAAACTTTGTTTATGGCTTACCCGAGTTAAACCGTGAAGCTATTAAAACAGCGGAAAACATTGCTAATCCGGGTTGTTTTGCTACTTGTTTGCAACTGGGCTTATTGCCTTTGGCGGCTAACAAATTATTAAATAGCGAAGTTCACATTACAGCTACAACAGGTTCAACAGGCGCGGGGCAAAGCCCATCGGCTACCACGCATTTTACATGGAGAAATGATAACCTTTCGGTTTACAAGGCTTTTGAGCATCAGCATTTAAACGAAATAGGCCAATCATTAAATCAGTTGCAGCCCGATTTTGGGCAACCTTTAAACTTCATTCCCTACCGTGGTGACTATACGCGTGGCATCATCGCGTCTATTTATCTGGATAGTGAGTTATCAGGCGATGAAGCCTTTAAGCTGTTTGAGGATTATTATGCAGGTCACCCGTTTACGCATGTAACCAAGCGTAACATCGATATGAAGCAAGTTGTAAACACAAATAAATGCTTTATACAGATAGCCAAACATGGCAGCAAGCTATTGATCACCAGCATTATTGATAATTTAACAAAAGGTGCATCAGGGCAGGCGGTGCAGAACATGAATTTGATGTTTGGATTTGATGAAACAGCGGGGCTTCGTTTAAAAGCCACAGGGTTCTAAAAAAAATGTCATGCTGAGCTTGTTTCAGCACCTCAAATGCAAGCTAATCTGTATATGGGATCCCGAAACAAGTTCGGGATGACGATTAATAATTAAACTAACAAAGAATGAAGTTGTTCGACGTATATCCAATCAATCCCATCAACATTGTAAAAGGTGTTGGTAGTTTAGTTTATGATGATAAAGGCCAGGAATACCTTGATCTTTACGGCGGCCATGCGGTAATTTCCATTGGCCATACCAACCCACATTATGTAAAACGACTGGGAGATCAGTTACATAAGATAGGTTTCTACTCAAACTCCATTGAAATTCCTTTACAAAAGGAACTGGCTGAAAAACTGGGTAAAGTTTCCGGCAAAGAGGATTACCAATTATTCCTGTGTAATTCGGGTGCCGAGGCTAACGAGAATGCTTTAAAGCTGGCTTCGTTTTATAATGGCAAAAAGAAAGTGATCGCCTTCCGCAAATCATTTCACGGGCGGACATCACTGGCTGTTGCAGTTACAGATAATCCTAAAATTGTAGCACCGGTAAACGTAACCGACAATGTGATATTTTTGCCCTGGCAGGATGAAACCGCATTGGAGCAGGCTTTTGCTAATAATGAAATATCATCAGTAATTATCGAGGGCATACAGGGCGTTGGCGGCATACAGGTGGCAAGCGAAAGCTTTTTGCAAAAGATACGCGCCTTGTGCGATAAGTATAATGCCGTTTTTATTGCCGATTCGGTACAATGCGGTTACGGGCGTACGGGCAAATTCTTTTCGCATGATTTTGCGGGGATAAACGCCGATATTTATAGCATGGCTAAGGGAATGGGCAATGGGTTTCCTATCGGTGGTATTATCATCTCGCCAAAAATATTGCCTGCTTATGGTATGTTAGGCACTACCTTTGGCGGTAACCATTTGGCCTGTGCAGCCGGATTAGCCGTGCTGGAAGTAATAGAACAGCATAACCTGATGCAAAACGCGGCTGAAATTGGCGGGTATTTGATAAGCGAGCTTAAGAAATTTAAACAGGTTAAAGAAGTACGTGGCCGTGGCTTGATGATAGGTATTGAATTACCTGATGAATTGGCCCACGTACGTAAAGAGCTGTTGTTTAAACATCATATTTTTACAGGCGAGGCCAAACCTAATGTGGTAAGGCTTTTACCTGCGCTTAATTTAACCAAAGCGCACGCTGATAGGTTTTTGGAAGCGTTTAACAAAACTATAAGCCCCCTAACCCCCTAAAGGGGGAATGAAGCGGCAATTGATAATTTAAAAAATCACCTCCCCTTTAGGGGAGGCCGGGAGGGGCTACAATGAAACTATTTTCTTCTGTTAACGACGTAACCGACATTAACGCGCTTGTTGCCGAGGCTTTGCAGCTTAAGCAAAACCCTTATGCATATCAAAGTTTGGGCAAAAACAAAACCCTCGGGCTTGTTTTTTTAAACCCAAGTCTGCGTACTCGCATGAGCACCCAAAAGGCAGCCTTAAATTTAGGCATGAATGTAATGGTGCTTAATATGGATAAGGAAGGATGGGCTTTAGAGCTTCAGGATGGCGTTATTATGAACGGCACCACTGTAGAGCATATCCGCGATGCGGCGGCTGTTATGGGGCAGTATGTGGACATTATAGGCATACGCTCTTTCCCCGGCTTGAAGAACAGGGATGAGGATTATAGCGAAATGATATTTAACAAGTTTGTAAAATACTGCGGTGTTCCGGTAGTGAGTTTGGAATCGGCCACCCGCCACCCGCTGCAAAGCCTTGCCGACCTGGTTACCATCACTGAACTTAAAACCAAACCCCGCCCGAAAGTTGTTTTAACCTGGGCACCACATATAAAGCCTTTGCCGCAAGCTGTACCAAATTCATTTGCCGAATGGATGAGCAAGGCCGATGTTGATTTCACCATAGCGCACCCCAAAGGATACGAGCTTTGTGCTGATTTTACACAAGGCGCAACCATCACCCATAACCAGGATGAAGCTTTGGCCGGTGCCGATTTCATCTACGTAAAAAACTGGTCGGCTTATGATCCTTATGGCAAAATATTCCCTGGCAATGAGGATTGGATGCTAACTAATGATAAGTTAACACTAACCGATAAAGCTAAAGTAATGCATTGCCTGCCGGTACGCCGTAACCTGGAACTATCTGATGAAATATTGGATGGGACAAGTTCTGTCGTAGTGCATGAGGCGGCTAACCGTGTTTGGGCTGCGCAGGCGGTTTTGAGGCGGATGTTGGAGAAATTGGTCGATTGAGTTAATTGAGTGAGTAGTTGATTAAGTTCAATCGGGTTTTAACTACTCACATAATCAACCTAATCAACTTTTAACTAATTTCATATCATGTACACTCCATCTTTCAATAAATTTACCGATCATCAGGAAGTAATCAGCTTTATGCAGCGTTATAGCTTTGGCACTATTGTAACTATTGCTAACGGTTTGCCTGTTGCCACTCACCTGCCTTTTTTGACCGATGAAAGAGATGGTGAACTCATCATATCATCACATTTCGCTAAGGCTAACCCGCAGTCGTCAGCTATGGGTGGCGATATTTTGGTGATATTTTCTGAACCACATGCCTATATCTCGCCAAAAAATTACGAGAAAGATGCCAACGTGCCTACCTGGAATTATATTGCCGTACACGCTTACGGCAAGGCACGCATGCTGGAAGGCGAGCAGGAACACATGCAATTATTGGAGCGAACCATAAATACTTTTGAGCAGGATTATTTTAAACAATGGCAGGGGTTGCCACAAGAGTTCAGGTCGAAAATGATAAAAGGCATTAGCGGCTTTGAAATTACAGTGACCGACCTACAGGCCAAAAGTAAATTAAGCCAAAACCGCAGCAGGCACGAGCAGGATAACATTATAGCAAGCCTAAGCAAAAGCAGCAATACCCAGGAAAGCGATATCGCCGCGTACATGGCAAAGCTTAGGGATTAGCTATTTCCTTATCTTTAAACGATGCATTTATAACCTTGTTCAAGGTTAAGCCCTGTACAATTATCGAAAATATCACTATAAAATAGCTGCCCGATAAAATGGTATGCTTATAAGGCGTAATGGGCAATGCCAATGCCAGCGCAATAGAAATGCCCCCGCGCAAACCTGCCCACGTTAATATATTTATACTACTATAGTTTACGTTTAATGATCGCCTTAAAAATGTTAAAGGCAGCATAATGCTCAGCCACCTGGCTATTAAAATTGCCAGTATAGCTATGCCGCCCGTAAGCCAGTAATTATCTATATAGGGTAGGTTTACCATTTGCAGGCCTATCATCACAAATAAAATAGTATTCAGCATTTCATCAATCAATTGCCAGAATTTTTCCAATCCCTGGTGCGAGTGTTCGCTACTGTCCTGGTTAATAGATCGGTTACCGGCAAACAGCCCGGCTGATACTGCGGCCAGCGGGATAGATACATGCAGATCAGCCGCTAAAACAGATATACCCATTACCAAACCAAGCGAAACCAGCACAATGGTTTGGAAATCGGTAATTGATTTCATTAAGTGATAAGCTATAAAACCTGCGGTAATACCCAGGGCTATCCCTCCAAAAACCTCCCGCACAAACAAGGTAGCGGTTTTTGCAAAGTCGACATGATCGGTACCTGACTCCGTAAACTCTAATATGGTAATGAATAGTACCAGCCCCACACCATCGTTAAATAATGATTCGCCCGAGATGATAGTTTCTAAATTCTGAGGAAGTTTTGAGCCTTTTATAACAGCACCAACAGCAACCGGATCGGTAGGTGAAACCAGCGCGCCGAACAGGAAGCAATAAATAAGCGGCACCTGTACATGAAAAAGAATGGTAGCACCATAAAACAGCGCGCCAAATATAGCTGCCGATAATACTACACCAAATGTACTGAGTATCAGCACCGGAACCATTTCCTTTTTAAGCTTGCGGTTATTTAAATTAAAGGCCCCTGCAAAAAGCAAAAACCCCAGCATAATATTTAATACCGTGCTGGTAAAATTTATGTTTTTGGATAAGCTGGTAAGATAATGCGCCGCGCCGGGGCTTAACCTATCAATAATGATGGTAACTACACTTACACCTATGGCTATGCTTACAACGCCAATGGTTCCGGGTAATTTTATAAAGCGCGCGTTTAAATAGGAATAAATGGCGCTAACTATTACCAGTAAAGTTATTATAATAAACAGTTCCATATGTGAAAGATAGTAAAAACCTTATAATCCTATTGCTTTGTAAAGCTTTATTTAGCCACAGGCTCCGTCATCATTGTTTTGGTGTTAAAATACCTAACCACCAAACGGTTATCGCTGTTTTTATTAAAATAATTTAAAAACCACGTTAAAAACACACTCAGCTTATTACTAAAACCGGCAAGCGACATGATATGAACAAAGCCCCACAATAGCCAGGCAATAAAGCCATGAAAATGAAATTTACCCAGATCGGCAACGGCCCGGTTACGCCCTATGGTAGCTAAAGTGCCCTTGTCGAAATATTTAAATGGCTCTGTTGGCTCCCCTTTTATAATATGCACCAGGTTTTTACCCAAATGTTTGCCTTGCTGCATGGCCGCTGGCGCTACGCCCGGTAAACCGTTTGGCATTTCATCGCTTATCATGGCTGCTACATCGCCTATGGCAAAAATATCTTCGTAACCATTTACCCTGCTTATATTATCAGTAAGTATACGGGTGCCCCTGCTTATAATTTCCTTGGGGATACCATCAGGAACTTCGCCCCTTACGCCTGCTGCCCAAAAAACATTACGGGTATGTATCACTTTGCCATCATCTATCTTCAGTTCGTAACCATCGTAACTTTGCACATGCACGCTATTGTAAATGGTTACCCCGCTGCCGCTTAAATACTCATGCACCTTTTTTGATGCCCCTGCCGACATGGCTGCCAGCAACTTATCTTTACCCTCAACCAGGTAAACCTTCATGTGCTGTTTTTTAAGGCCGTGATAATCCTTCATTAAAATAAGCTCCCGCATTTCGGCCAAAGCCCCTGAAAGCTCAACGCCTGTGGGGCCGCCGCCAACAACCACAAAGGTCATTAGCGCTTCTCTTTCATCGTACGTTTTGGTTACAAGCGCCTTTTCAAGATTTTGTAATATAAGGCTTCGCAAATTCAAGGCTTCGGGTATATTTTTCATCGGCATGGCAAAATGCTCAATTTCCTTATTGCCGAAAAAATTAGTGTTCGACCCGGTAGCGATAACCAGGTAATCGTAAGTAATATCACCAATATCCGTGCTAACCGTTTTGCTTTCGGGGTTGATTTTCTGCACATCGGCCAAAAAAAACCTGAAATTATCCTGATTGGTAAATATCCGCCTGATGGGGAAGCCAATAGAATCGGCCGGTATGGCCCCCATAGCCACCTGGTAAAGCAATGGCTGAAAGGTATGGTAGTTGTGCTTATCAAGCATCAGCACCTTAACCGGCGCATTTTTAAGGCTTTTGGCAAGCTGTATTCCGCCAAAACCACCGCCAATAATAACCACGCGGGGTTTGGTAGTTTCTTCTTTATCCATAGATATTTATAAGCGATAAAATTACCAATTGTTTATTAATTTAGATGATAACCCTGCATATATAATAAATGTTCTGTCATTAATATGATGCCTGATCAATTTATTTGAAAACATCGTATCAAATCTACAAATACTAAAAACTTAACAATTTATTAATATCATAATCGTATTATATGCCCTTCTATACCAAAACTATAGAGTTTTAGTAAAATCTGCTACTTAATAGCTATTAATTAATACAGATAAATGTAAATTTTATTATATCATGTCGTTTTAGCAGATATTATCAGGTTATTTTCAGCTTTTTTTACTGATAAATAAATAGATTTTCTTATTTTTAACCCATACGCTATCAAAAATGAAAAAAATTAGCCTTTTTATTTGTATATTCTTATTTATCGGCTTTGCTAAAGCACAGGTTAAAAAGGTTGACAGCTGGACAGATGGCAAATATGTAACCGTGAATGGTGCTAGGCTATATGTGGTTATTGTGGGCGAAGGCGATCCGATCATTTTTATTCCCGGCGGCCCGGGCGGTGCGCATTTGGGGTATCGCGCTTTTGACCCTTTGGCCGAAAGCCATCACCAGCTGATATACTTTGATGCCTTTGGCAGGGGCAAATCTGATACCGCCAAAAATGTAAGCGAGTATACGCTGGCACGCGATATTGATGATATTGAAGGCTTACGCATAGCTTTAAAGCTGGATAAAATAACCGTTTTGGGCCACTCCTACGGTGGTGTGGTGGCACAGGGCTATGCACTTAAATATCCGGCGCATTTAAGTCACCTGATACTGGCCGATACCTTTCACAGCTTTGTAATGTGGCAGGAAAATGATGATAACAGCAACCGCGAAATAAAAACAAATTATCCTGAGATATGGGAGAAGCTGATGGCAATACGCGAACAGGGTGCCGTATCAAGCGACAAAATACACCAGGATATATACGGGCAGGTGCCTTATGGCTTTTTATATGCTTTTAACCCCGCACGGTTTATATATGATCCTAAGGATACCAGCGACATTGTAAAAGCTTACCGTAAACATGGGCCTTACCCAAACCCCAATAATACCAAATTATATTACCAGATGGTAGGCAAGGATGGCGACTTTATTGTGGGCAGCGATATTGGCACTTTTGATTACCGCAAACAATTAAAGGATTTAAAAATGCCCGTATTGATAGAAACCGGGCGATTTGATCGCGTGGCCGTGCCATGGATGGCGATAAAATTTAAAGAATACTGCCCACAAGCAGAGTTTGTAATGTTTGAGAAATCGGGGCATAACCCACAGGTGGAAGAGCCTGAAAAGGATTTTAAAGTGATAAATGATTTTTTAGCGAAATAAACCCCGCTTATTAGGAAAAAACCTAAACTATTGGAAGTGAAGATGGATAAATTAAAAGACGATCTGTATATTATTAAAATTGGCGGGAACGTTATCGACAATTCCGAAAGCCTGCACAATTTTCTGAAGGATTTTACGGCGCTTAAAGGTTTTAAAATATTAGTACATGGCGGTGGCAAGGTAGCTACGCAGCTTTCAGAAACCTTAGGCATTGAGGCCAAATTGGTAGACGGCAGGCGGATAACCGATATTGAAACATTAAGGATAGTTACCATGGTGTATGCGGGCCTCATCAATAAAAATATAGTTGCCCAGTTACAAAGCTTTGGTAACAATGCCATTGGGCTCACCGGCGCCGACGGCAATTTTATCCGCACAAAAAAACGCCCGGTAAAAACTATTGATTATGGCTTTGTAGGCGATATGGAGGAAGGATCAATTAACCCTGAAAATATAAAGCGGTTGATGGACGCGGGGTTTACACCGGTTTTTTGCGCCTTAACGCATGATGGTGAAGGGCAGCTACTAAATACCAATGCCGATACCATAGCATCGGCGCTGGCTGTTACATTGTCGGAATTGTATGAAACCACCCTTATTTATTGTTTTGAAAAGCAGGGCGTACTAAAGGATATTAATGATGAAACTTCATTGATAAATGAAATTGACCCGGAAAATTACGAAGAATTAAAAAAACAACAAATTATCCATAGCGGCATGTTGCCAAAGCTGGATAATGCTTTTGCCGCTATTGCATGCGGTGTAAAAGCGGTAATTATAGGCCATGCCGAAAAGCTGGGCCATTTAACAGAAAATAAAACATTTGGAACTCGTTTAACTAAAAACGTATGAACTCACAACAAAATATTGCCATTTTGGGCAGCGGAAACATCGGCTTATCATTAGCTAAAGGATTGGTGAAATCAGGGATATGCAAACCGCAGCAGATCATGCTCACCCGCAGGAACATCGCGTCCTTATCCACACAGGCAGACGAAGGATACTATGTAACCGAAAATAATTTAAAGGCTGTAAAGCGCGCCGATATTGTGGTTTTGGCGGTATTGCCGCACCAGTTAAATAAGCTGCTGGATGAAATTTCGCCGGCCATAAAATCCGAAAAGCAGCTATTGGTTTCAGTAGTATCAGGGGTAAGCTGCGCTGATATCCGCCAGCAACTGGATATGAATGTACAGGTGATCCGTGCTATGCCTAACACCGCCATAGCTATTGGCCACTCCATGACGTGTATTGCTACCGATAGTGGCACTACCAAAAATATCAACCTGGTAAAATCGCTTTTTGATACGGTTGGCGTAAGCATACAAATAAACGAGGAGCTGATGACATCGGCCACAGCGCTTTGCGCCTGCGGCATAGCTTTCTTTTTACGCTCTATACGCGCCGCCTCGCAAGGCGGAACCGAGATAGGCTTCCACTCTGCCGATGCACTTAAAATGGCCGCACAAACGGCCAAAGGCGCCGCTGATCTGATTTTACAATTACACTCCCATCCCGAACAGGAAATTGATAAAGTAACCTCGCCAAGCGGTTGTACCATTGCCGGGTTAAACGAGATGGAGCATAATGGCTTTAGTTCGGCTATGATAAAGGGTATTAAGCTATCAGCTGATAAGGCTGGAGTGCTGTATCATAAAGAAGATTGATTGATTTCGGAATTATAGAAATTGTATTTTTAATTTAATAGAGACGCAATATTTTTGCGTCTCTTTGTATTTCCCTGGAATACCCTTCAATTTAATACTTACTTAAAGCTAAATATTAATTAAATAAACCTGAATTTATTTTTTAGTTAAATTAACTATTATAAATTTGCACTATAATCTAAACCATCTATATGAGAAAAATCTACTATCTTCTTTGTGTAATTACTTTAGCAGGCTGTTCTAAAAAATCTGATGTGAGCCCAACAACTCCTAAAACCACCAATGCTGTAATAACTTATAGCTTCAAATCATCTGTTGTCGGTACCGATAGTCTTTATTATATGGATCCTGTTACATTGAAATTTGCAGTAGCGCGGGTTACGGATAGTACTTGGTCAAAAACCGATACGGTTAAGGATATTGGTTCTTATGCGAAGAAAACTTACACTTTTGATTTAGGCATAGGAACCCTTTCAACTGCCCCCGGAAGTAATTACACATTAAGTATAACTATTAATGGTCAGTTAAAGGCAACAGATAATTTTGATAAATATGTTGTCGGTTCTTATATTGAATATGATTATCAGACTTGGCGACCACTATAAATGGTTCAAATCTTAAAAAATCCGATAAATTCCTGATTTTTAAAGTGCTACACTTTTTCTGTCAACCCTGTGAATATCGGGGTTGGCATAATCATTCTCCACCAAACCATCGCGCATGCGCACAATACGGTGAGCGTGCATGGCAATATCTTCTTCGTGGGTTACTAATATAATGGTGTTGCCTTTATCATGTATATCCTCAATAAGCCCCATTATTTCAATAGATGTTTTGGTATCAAGGTTACCGGTAGGCTCATCAGCTAAAATTATTGATGGATTATTTATCAAAGCCCGTGCAACGGCCACACGCTGGCGCTGCCCGCCCGAAAGCTCATTGGGCCTGTGATCGATACGGTTACCCAGGCCAACATTTTCCAGTGTTTTTTTTGCCCGCTCGTGCCTTTGTTCCTTGCTTATCCCTGCATAAACCAGTGGCAGGGCAACATTATCCAAAGCACTGTTACGCGGCAACAGGTTAAATGTCTGGAATACGAAACCAATTTCCGAGTTACGCACTTCGGCCAGTTCATTTTCACTCATTTGACTTACATTAATGCCGTTAAGGATATATTCGCCTTTGGTTGGCGTATCTAAACAGCCTAAAATATTCATCAGGGTTGATTTTCCCGAACCGGATGGCCCCATCAATGCTACAAATTCGCCCTTATTGATAGTTAACGATACTGATTTGATGGCATGAATAACTTCAGCGCCTATCACATATTTTCGTCCGATATCTTTAATGGTAATTAATGGCTCCATGCGTTTTTGTTTGGTTTGACTGTAGATGAATGTAATTTGTTACAGATGCTTGCATTTTTAGTCGAAGGTAAGTCGGAAGACGGAAAGTCCGTAAGCTTCTAACATATTATCTTACGGACTTTCGGTCTTTCCACTTATGCCGACTAAAAACCTACTTCTCTATCACCTTCGCAACTAAAAAGTAATCATCGGTATGTTTAGGGGCATTTTTGAGGCCTTCTTCGGTTGTAATTTCCTGCTTCACTACGTCTTCCCGAAAAACGTTTATTTCATTGGTCATATATACCAGCGGCTCAACACCGGCGGTATCAATTTCATTCAGTTTGGCCATAAAATCAAGTATCTGGCTCATGTCCATTATCATTTCCTCTTTTTCGCCCTCGGCAAGTTCAAGGCGTGCCAGGTTGGCTATTTTATCAACTGTTTCCCTGTCAATTATCATATTGTTCTTCCATTTTTTGTTTGATTATGCCATGCACCCTGTCTTTTAATGCATCGGCATCTTCCGGTTTTAAATTTGCTGTTTCAATGGGCTCGTGCACAAATATATGACAAACGCCCGGTCTGCTGCCATATTTCAGGCCTTCGTCCCATAAAACCTTCCATGTATCTACCGAAGTTATAGGAATTATAGGTATTTTTAATTCTATGGCCAGCCTGAAGGGGCCGTTTTTAAATTCTTCGAGTTTTGGCGGATAGTTGCCCGGTATAGTGCCCTCGGGGAAAATGATCATAGTTACGCCGTTTTCAAGCCTTTCGGCAGCTTCTTTATAGGCGCGGAATGCTGCCATTTTGCTTTCGCGGTTAACAGGCAGGTCAACCGTGCGGAAAAATAATCCGGTAACAAAGCCCTTTAACAATTCATCCTTGCCCATGAATGAATAATTGTTTTGTGCAAGAATGCTTACCGCCGTAATATCGAGATTTGAAATATGGTTCGGGCAAATGATATAGGTGCGCGACCAGTCAATAGGCTTCTCCATCTCAAAACGGTACCTGATACCCGAAAACAGGGAGCTTAAATAGCCCCATAACCCGCGCATTTTATTCATATAAACATATCGCTCAGGCTTGCGCGAAAAGTAATACAACAGCGGCCAGAAAACGATATAAATGAAACCTACATTGAAACGATAAAAATAGGCATGTAATCTTTTCAGGAATAATTTCATTATCCCCAAATGTAATTAAATCCTCAATTTTTGAGCAAATGATTATGATTTTTCAAACTTTTGGCTAATGATGTCTTTTACCTTGTCCTTAAGCTTATCCGCATCCTCAAGCTTTAGCCGTGCAGTTTCAATGGGTTTATGCACATATATTTTGCATACGCCCGGTTTTGAGCCGTATTTAAAACCGGTATCCCAAAGTATTTTCCATGTATTGGGTGACGAAACCGGGATGATAGGAATTTTCTGGTCGATAGCTAAGCGGAAAGGCCCGTTCTTGAACTCCTGTAATTTAGGCGGATAGTCGTCTACAATACCCGCTTCGGGGAACATGATCATCGATATGCCACTCTGCAGTTTTTCCTCTGCAGCCTTAAACGCCCTGAATGACGACATTTTGCTATCGCGGTTCACCGGTATATCAATCGTTCTGAAATAAATACCGGTGATCAGGCTGTCCAGCAGTTCGGCCTTGCCCATAAAACAAAAATCCTGTTTCATCAGCATACATATCATCGAGGTATCCAAATTTGAGGTATGGTTAGGGCAAATAATATAAGGCCTGCTCCAGTCAATAGGCTCTTCAAATTCAAACCGGTAAGTTATCCCCACAAAAAACGAGCTTAAATACGCCCAGATATGCCTGAGCTTTATCATCCTGCCATACCTTTCGGGCTTTAGCGATGCATAATACAAAGGCGGCCATAGCAAAAAAAAGAACAGCCCCATGCTTAATGCAACCAGGTAGCTGTGCAGCTTTTTTAACATCAGTTTCATCAGGAAGAAAGGTTTAAATACTTTTGGTATAGCATTTTATATGCCTACACCATTAGTTACGTAATTAAACCTCAAAAGAATTTCAATACATCAAATTATTTCTGCGGCAAGTTTTCCTTCGGCAAGTTTTTGGCTGATGATACTGTAAACCTCATCACGCAGGGCATCTGCGTCATTAGCAATAAGGTTGGTGGTATAAATAGGCTTGTGAACAAAAAAATCGCAGATACCGGGTTTTGTACCATATTTTGTACCATCGTCCCACAGCATTTTCCAGGTATTGGATGATGAAACGGGGATAATAGGTATTTTAAGGTCGATAGCCAGTTTAAAAGGGCCATTTTTAAACTCATGCAATATGGGCGGGTATTCGTCGCCTATTTTCCCTTCGGGGAAAATGATCATGGTAATACCGTTTTTAAGGTTATCGGCAGCTTTTTTAAAAGCGCGGAAGGACGACATTTTACTATCACGGTTCACCGGCACATCAACCGTTTTAAAAAACAAGCTGGTAACTATGCCATCCTTTAATTCCTCTTTACCTATAAAACTGTAGTCGCCCTGTACCAATCTGCACATGGCCGCAATATCAAGGTTTGAAGTATGGTTAGGTACTACGATGTAAGTTTTGCTCCAGTCGATAGGTTCTTCATAAGTAAAACGGTAAAAAAAACCAACCAGTGCCGAACTTACAAATGCCCACGACCGCCGCATGCGGTTCATGCTTTTATAGCCTGATGGCTTGCGTGAAAAAAAATAGAATATTGGCCACGCTAAAAAATACGAAAGGGCCACGCTGAATACATACAGGTAGATGTGTACTTTTTTGATTAACAATTTCATCTCCACCAAAAATATAAAAATTCCTTACTTTCGCCCCATGGAAACTGTTGTTAGTGGTATTAGGAGTACCGGGAACCTGCATTTAGGAAATTATTACGGCGCGATACAAAATTTTATAAAAATGCAGTATGAGTATAACTGCTATTTTTTTATTGCCGATCTGCATTCGTTAACCACTCACCCAACCCCTGCCGATCTGCATAGTAATGTAAAGCAGGTATTGGTAGAGTATTTAGCCGCAGGCATCGACCCGGAAAAAGCCACCATATATGTACAATCGCATGTACCCGAGGTAGCCGAACTATACCTGTACCTTAACATGAACGCCTATTTAGGCGAACTGGAGCGCAGCACCTCATTTAAAGATAAAGTGCGCGCCCACCCCGATAATGTTAATGCAGGCCTGCTTACCTACCCGGTTTTAATGGCTGCGGATATCATCATACACAAAGCAACCAAAGTACCTGTGGGTAAGGACCAGGAGCAGCACCTTGAAATGGCGCGCACCTTTGCCAACCGCTTTAACAGGCTGTATAATAACGAGTATTTCCCCGAGCCTTATGCTTTTAATTTCAGCGAAAACCTGGTAAAAATACCCGGTTTGGACGGCAAAGGAAAAATGGGTAAGTCGGAAGGTGAAGGCAATGCGGTTTTTCTGTCGGATTCGCCCGAAGTGATCCGCAAAAAAGTAATGCGCGCGGTTACTGATAGCGGCCCAACTACCGAGAACTCGGAAAAACCCGTTGAGATACAAAACCTGTTCGACCTGATAAAAGTAGTATCAACAGCCGATACTTACGAGCATTTTGATAACCTGTACAACAACTGCCAGATACGCTACGGCGACCTTAAAAAACAGCTGGCCGAAGACATGATCACTGCCACCGCGCCTATACGCGAGCGGATAAATGACATTGCTAAGGACGATGTTTACCTAAGGCAGGTAGCCCGCCACGGCGCTATAAAAGCCCGCGAAAGCGCGCAAAAAACCATCCGCGAAGTGAGGGAAATTATTGGCTTCAGAAGTTTTTAGTTCAGAACTTTGTTGGTAGTTCAGGCTTCATGCTGTATATTAGTTGGATATTAAAAAACTATTGTTTTAATATAATAGCCATTAAATATTTAGCTATTTTAGGCAACAATCTACTTATATCTAACCACAACTAACACATGCACATTGCTATTGTAGGAAACATAGGCGCCGGCAAAACAACCCTTGCCGAGTTATTGGCCAAAAGCTACGGCTGGGATCCATTGTTTGAAGCTGTTGATAATAACCCCTACCTGGAGGATTTTTATAATGACATGAAGCGCTGGAGCTTTAATTTGCAGATATATTTTTTAAACAGCCGCTACCGCCAGCTAATGGATATACAAACCAGTGGCCGTAACATTGTGCAGGACAGGACTATTTATGAAGATGCCTTTATATTTGCCGAAAACCTGCACGACATGGGTTTAATGACCACCCGCGACTACGAAAACTACCGCTCGATATTTGATAATATGACGGCCTATATCAAGCCGCCCGATCTGCTGGTTTATTTAAAAGCATCGGTACCAACGTTGGTTAATAATATACAGCGCCGTGGCAGGGAGTATGAGATTGGCATAAGGATAGATTATCTATCAAAACTGAATGAAAAATATCAGAAATGGATAAGTAACTATAATTTAGGCAAGTTGCTGATCATTGATAAAGATGTGATTGATTTCGCCAATAATACCGAGGACATGGCAACGGTAGTGCAGATGATCGAAAGGGAAATAAACGGACTATTTTAAAAGCCCCACCCAACCCTCCCCGGTAGGGAGGGCTTAAAAAAATTCATTTTACAAGTCTCCCCTACCGGGGGAGATTTAGAGGGGGCTTATGAACATACTCGGTATTATACCAGCACGATACGCATCGACAAGGTTTCCCGGTAAGCCGCTGGTTGAGATTGCCGGCAAAAGCATGATACAGCGTGTGTATGAGCAGGCCAAAAAATGCATATCGCTTGCCGAAGTTATTGTTGCTACGGATGACGGGCGCATATTTGACCATGTAACTAATTTTGGCGGTGTAGCGGTAATGACAGCTGCTGACCATCAAAGCGGGACTGACCGTTGTGCCGAGGTAGCATTAAAGCACCCGCGATATGATATCATCATCAATATTCAAGGTGATGAGCCTTATATTGATCCTGAGCAGATAACCAAAGTTGCCGCCTGCTTTACTTCTGCGGATGTGCAGCTATCTACCCTGATAAAAAAAATCCAGACACTTGAGGAACTCAATAACCCCAACTCGCCAAAGGTTATTATCAATAAACATGCGGAAGCGATATACTTTTCGCGCACGCCGCTACCCTATTTACGTGGGCATGAGCCACAGGATTGGTTAAAGCATTTTACTTACTTTAAGCATATTGGCATTTATGGCTACCGCGCCGATGTTTTGCAGCAGGTAACCAAACTGCCCGTATCATCCTTAGAAAAAGCCGAAAGTTTGGAGCAATTACGCTGGATAGAGAACGGTTATCGCATTAAGGTTGCGGAAACAGAACTGGAAACGCATGCGGTGGATATACCGGAGGATTTGAAGAAGTTGAACCAGGATTTACTGGATTTTGATGATTTATAAGATAATAGCTCTCATCCGTTTAATCTTTAAAATCCAGTAAATCCTGGTTCCTGCTTTTTTTTCTTGACTTTATTCTAATAAATTCTATCTTTGCGGCAGCTTGTCTATAGTTATACTATACAAAATGAAGGGTTTTAGCTTACATCATCTCCATCTGCATCATCGCCACCATATGGCGACAAGATAATGTATGTTTCTACGTGAAACTGAACCTCCGTTTTATTTTATAGTTTAATACCATCAATTTGAAAACATTAAAAATAGCGATCCAGAAATCGGGTCGGCTCAACGAAAAATCCGTTGAATTACTAAAAAACTGCGGCCTTAATTTTGAAAATTATAAGAGCTCGCTCATCTCTCCTGTTTCGAACTTCCCCTTAGAAATACTTTTTCTGCGTGATGATGATATCCCCGAATATGTTCAGGATGGCATTGCCGACCTGGGTATAGTTGGCGAAAACGTGATAGAAGAAACCGAAGTTGAAGTAAACTACCTGCAAAGGCTTGGCTTTGGCAAATGCTCACTAAAAATTGCGGTGCCGAATAACAACAGCATCACGGAATTGGCGCAGCTTAACGGCAAATCTATCGCCACTACCTACCCTGTTATATTAGGGAAGTTTTTGAAGCAACAAAACATACAGTCGGATATCCGTACCATATCGGGCTCGGTTGAAATTTCACCGGGATTAGGTTTGGCTGATGCTATTTGCGATCTTGTATCAACAGGCGGCACGCTTAAAAGCAATGGCTTGATACCTTTTGCGGATGTGATGAGCAGCGAAGCGGTACTGATCTGCAGCAAAAGCAATAGCGAATCAGACCTGATAAAAGAACTGGTACAACGCATACAATCGGTTTTGCGGGCTAAGGAAACCAAGTATGTGGTGCTGAATGTACACCGGGATAATTTAAAGGCTATTATAGCTTTGCTGCCGGGGGTTAAAAGTCCATCGGTAGTGCCATTAGCCGAAGATAACTGGGTTGCGGTACACACCGTAATACCCGAGCGCGATTTTTGGGACAGGATAAGCCAGCTAAAACAAGCCGGCGCGCAAGGCATAGTAGTAATGCCGATTGAGAAGATAATACTTTAGCCCCCACCTAATCCTCCCCGGTAGGGAGGATTTTAAATGCGGGTTATAATTAAATTAAGATTTTTTTACAAGTCTCCCCTACCGGGGGAGATTTAGAGGGGCTTATGAAAAGTTACAGCTATTCAGACTTAAGTTCAGCCGACATCAGTCGCCTTGTTCAGCGCAATGTTGATGCGGCGCATGAGGTACGCGATATTGTGGAGGAAATATTAGCCAATGTAAAACTGCATGGCGATAAGGCATTATATGATTATGCTTTTAAATTTGAACATGTGGTGCTGGATAAACTTTATCTAACCAAAAACGAGCTTATAGCAATTGCGGCAGATGTATCAGTGGAGCAAAAAGATGCCTTAAATATCGCTTACAAAAACATATATAAATTTCACCAAACGCAGTTAAAAACTGAGGATAAGGTAGAAACCATGCCGGGCGTAACCTGTTGGCGCGAGGCAAGGGCAATTGAAAAGGTGGGATTATATATCCCGGGTGGAACCGCGGTTTTACCAAGCACTTTTTTAATGCTGGGCATACCTGCGCGTATTGCTGGTTGTAGCCAAATTGTGGTTTGCACACCACCGCAAGCTGATGGCAAAGTCAACCCGTTTATAGCCTATGTAGCGTTGTTATTGGGGGTTGATATGATCTATCTTTCGGGTGGGGCGCAGGCTATTGGTGCAATGGCATATGGCACCGAAACTATACCTAAAACCGATAAAATATTCGGCCCCGGAAACCAGTTTGTTACCAAAGCCAAAACCATCATACAATCAACAACAACTACGGCAATTGATATGCCGGCCGGCCCATCGGAAGTATTGGTTATTGCTGATGAAACCGCTAACCCTGTATTCATCGCTGCCGACCTGTTGGCTCAGGCAGAGCATGGTGTGGATAGCCAATCTATTTTAGTAACTACATCAGCCCAAATAGCGGAGCAAACCTTAGCGGAACTGGCAAAACAGCTCCCGGTTTTACCCCGTGCGGAAATTGCCGCAAAGGCGATTGAAAATTCCTATATCGTAATAACAAACACGCTGGATGAAGCGATGAATTTCAGCAACCAATATGCACCTGAACATCTTATATTGGCTACTGCAAACTGGCAACAGCAAACGGCAAACATCGTTAATGCCGGATCGGTATTTTTGGGCAATTTAACGCCTGAAAGTGTGGGCGATTATGCGTCGGGCACAAATCATACCTTGCCTACAAGCTCTTATGCTAAGGCATATTCAGGGGTTTCGGTTGATTCATTTATCAAGAAGATCACCTTTCAGCATATATCGCCCGAAGGGATAAAAAATATTGGCCCCACAGTGGAGGTTTTGGCGGAATTAGAAGGTTTACACGCGCATAAGAACGCGGTAACAGTGAGAATAAACCCCCTAACCCCCTGAAGGGGGAACAATATAATTCTAATGCAATTATGATGAGTGAAAACTTAAATACACCATATTATAGTGGCCCTGGCGGTAACTCCCCCTTTAGGGGGTTAGGGGGGCTCTTACGCGATAACATAAAAAACCTCGTCCCCTACTCCTCCGCACGTGATGAGTACCAGGGCGAGGCGAGCGTGTTTTTAGATGCCAATGAAAATGCATTCGGCTCACCATTGGCGCAGCAATACAACCGCTATCCCGATCCGCTGCAATACAAGGTTAAAATGCGCCTGAGTGAAATAAAAGGCGTACCTGCCCGCAATATATTTTTAGGTAATGGCAGCGATGAAGCTATCGACATCCTGTTCCGCAGCTTTTGTAACCCCGGGGTGGATAATGTGATAATTGTACCGCCCACTTATGGCATGTACCAGGTTTCGGCAAATATTAATGATGTTGAGGCGCGAAAGGTTTTATTGACCGAAGATTACCAGCTTAATTTAGAAGGCATTGCCGAAGCAATAGATAAACATACCAAGCTGATATTTATATGCTCGCCCAACAATCCCACCGGCAACTCCATTAACCGTGATGATATTGAAACCCTGCTGGCAAATTTTAGCGGGCTGATTGTAATTGATGAAGCCTACATTAACTTTAGCAGGCAAAAAACCTTTATACAGGAGCTTACCGAATATGCTAACCTTGTGGTATTGCAAACTTTATCGAAGGCCTGGGGCTTGGCCGGTTTACGTATAGGAATGGCTTTTGCCAGCGAAGAGATCATCGAAGTGATGAACAAGGTTAAGCCGCCGTATAACATCAACGAGGCATCGCAGGAACTGGCATTAAAGGCACTTGAAAATGTGGCACAGGTGAATAGCTGGATAAAAGAAACGCTTGCCCAAAGGGACAGGCTAGTACTAAAGCTTAAAAACTTTGATTTTGTGCTGGATATTTACCCAAGCGACGCCAATTTTATACTGGTTAAAACAATTGACCCGAAAGCGATATATAACTTTTTAGTGGAAAAGGGTATCATTGTACGCGACCGTTCAAAGGTCGAGCTGTGCGAGGGTTGCCTGCGCTTTACCGTTGGCACCCCTGCTGAAAATGATGTTTTACTGCAAACCTTACAGGAATACAAATGAGCAATCCTAAAAAAATACTTTTTATCGACCGCGATGGCACGATGATAAAAGAACCGCCTGACGAGCAGATAGATTCGTTTGCCAAACTGGAGTTTTATCCTGGCGTGCTGCAATATCTGCCAAAAATAGCTGCCGAGCTGGGTTATGAGCTGGTTATGGTTACCAACCAGGATGGCTTAGGCACAGCATCCTACCCCGAAGATACTTTTTGGCCGGTGCAGAATTTTATCATCACCACGCTTAAAAACGAGGGCGTCATATTTTCAAATATTTGTATCGACCGTACCTTCCCTGCCGATAACGCGCCTACCCGCAAACCCGGCACTGCCATGCTCACCCAATATTTTGATACGGCTAAATACGATCTGAAAAATTCCTATACCATCGGAGATCGCAAGAACGACATATTACTCGGTTATAACCTGGGTGCTAAAGCCATCTGGCTGAATGATAACCCAGGCTTGGGCGATAAGGAATTTAGCGGTCAGGATGAAGCCGATAAAATAAAAAGTACCGTAGCCCTTGAAACCAGCCAATGGGAAAAAATATACGAGTTTTTAAAACTGGGTGAACGTGTTGTTGAGCACCGCCGGGCAACAAAAGAAACCGACATATATATAAAAATAAACCTGGATGGTACTGGCGAAGCCAAAGTAAGCACAGGGTTGCATTTTTTTGATCATATGCTCGATCAAATCGCCAGGCATGGCAGCATCGACCTGGAAGTTATCGCCAATGGCGACCTGCATATTGATGAGCATCATACCATTGAGGATACAGGTATTGCATTAGGCGAAGTTTTCGCGACAGCCTTAGGCAATAAAAGGGGAATTGAGCGCTATGGTTTTTGTTTACCCATGGATGATTGTTTGGCACAAGTGGCAATTGATTTTGGCGGCAGAAACTGGATCGTGTGGGATGCCGTATTTACAAGAGAGAAGATAGGCGAAATGCCGACGGAAATGTTCTACCATTTTTTCAAATCCTTTAGCGATGCGGCAAAATGCAATTTGAACATCAAGGCCGAAGGCCAGAACGAACATCATAAAATTGAGGCTATTTTCAAAGCATTTGCTAAAGCCATAAAAATGGCAATAAAAAGGGATGTGAATAATATGGTTTTACCTTCTACTAAAGGAGTATTATAGTTGGCAGTTTGCAGTAGCAGTTTGCAGTTAAATGCAACTTCCTGCTGCAAACTACTTACTGACAACTGCAAACTGAATAATGATTGGCATAATACGATACGGCGCCGGGAACATCTTCTCACTAACTGCTGCTTTGGAGCGGTTGGGCATTCCTTATGGTATGATATTTAACGAGGATGATTTTGAACAGTACGACCGTTATATTATCCCTGGTGTTGGCCATGCGGGTGCTGCTATGAACAAATTGGAGCAAACGGGGCTTATCCCTAAAATAAAATCGCTCACCAAGCCTGTTTTGGGTATTTGTGTGGGTATGCAGCTGCTCACCTCCTACTCCGAAGAAGGCGATTCTAACCTGCTGAATATCTTCTCGGTAAAAACTTTAAGGTTTAAGGATAGCGCCGAATATAAGGTACCACATACCGGCTGGAACAGGGCATATCCCGAAAAGGAAAACCCGCTTTTTGAAAATATTCCCGCCGGATCACACTTTTACTTTGTACATTCATACTTTATTGAGTATGATAATAGATATACTTTATCGTCAACAACTTATAATAACAAATTTTCGGCATCAATTTGGCATGATAATTTTTACGGGGTGCAGTTCCACCCCGAGAAGTCTGGCAAGTATGGTGAAACCCTATTAACTAATTTTTCAAAACTATAATACTATGTACATTATTCCTGCAATTGATATTTTAAATAAAAAGGTGGTGAGGCTACGCGAGGGTGATTATCAGCAGGTAACTGAATACGATGTTACTTTAGAGGAAATGATAGAAAGGTACCAGTCGCACGGTACAAATTTCATCCATATTATCGACCTTAACGGCGCCAAAAATGATTTCAGCAACCAGCAATATTTGTTTGATGTAATTAAAAAAACAGATATGCAGGTGCAATACGGCGGTGGCATACGCAGTATCGAAAAGGTTAAAGAGTTGCTTGATGCTGGCGTACACCGCGTTATTGTGGGCACACAGGCCATTACAAACCCTACGTTCCTTAAAGATCTGAGCAAATCCATTAGCGGTCATAACAAATATTCGGATCGTGTGGTAATAGCCATTGATGTGCTGGACGAGGTGATCAAATACTCCGGCTGGATGGAAAGTTCGCCTATAAAACTGATGGATTATGTTGATAAATGCCTGGCCTTAGGCTTTTTCCGGTTCCTGTGTACAGATATCGACAAGGATGGTAAATTAAGTGGCGCGGGAGTTCAGCTATATGAAAAACTGCTTGATCATTCGCCATTTATAAAACTGATCGCTTCGGGTGGTGTAAGTTCCATGAATGATATTGAAGAGCTGAGCAATATTAAGGTTGAGGCCTGTGTGGTGGGTAAAGCTATTTATGAGGGGCATATTTCTATTGAGGAAGTAAAAAATTGGAATTTGGAGTCGCTTATCTCTATTTAAACCCAAATCAAAGCGTCATTGCGAGGTACGAAGCAACCTCACGATACAGGTCGGCGATATGTATATTCGATACCTAACGTATGAGATTGCTTCGTACCTCGCAATGACGGTCTAATTATTATAATCACCCATGCTTGCCAAAAGAATCATCCCCTGTTTAGACGTTAAAGAAGGCCGCACCGTAAAAGGTGTAAACTTCGTTGACCTTCGTGACGCGGGCGACCCGGTAGAGCTGGCCTGGAACTACTCGCGCCAAGGCGCTGACGAGCTTGTTTTTTTAGATATTACCGCAACGCACGAGCGCCGTAAAACGATGGTAGAGCTGGTTAAATCAGTCGCCAGGCAGGTAAATATACCCTTTACCATAGGTGGCGGCATTAATGAAATAGCCGATGCAGATGCTTTACTTAATGCCGGGGCCGATAAAATATCCATTAACTCGGCTGCAGTACGTAACCCGGCTTTGATTGATGAGCTGGCCAAAGCATTTGGGGCGCAGTTTGTAGTTATCGCGGTTGATACCCGGGTTAATGGCGATAAAAATATCGTTCACCTGAATGGCGGCAGGATACCTACCGAAAAAGAAACGCTCGACTGGATATTGGAGGCCGAAAGCCGCGGCGCGGGCGAAATATTATTGACTTCGATGGATCATGATGGTACCAAAGGCGGCTTCGACAACAAACTGTTAAAAATAATTAACGGTGCTGTGCATATCCCGGTTATCGCATCAGGCGGAGCAGGTTCGGTGCAGCATTTTGTTGATGTGTTTGAGCAAACCAATGTGGATGCAGCTTTGGCGGCCTCGGTTTTCCATTATGGCGAGATCCTGATACCTGATCTGAAAGAAATATTACGACAAAACAACATAGAAGTACGTACACTTGCTGAATAATGACTATTGAATTAGAAACTCCTCGACTTATATTAAAGGAATTTAATCATGAGGATGCACACTACCTTTTTGAATTAAATAGCGACCCTGATGTTACCCGTTATGTTGGTTCAGGCGCTTACAATTCGATTGATGAGGTACATGATTTTATCAGCAATTATGACCAGTATGAAAAGTACAAAATGGGCAGGCTAAATATGTTCAATAAGCAAACTGGCGAATATATCGGTTGGTGTGGATTAAAATATTTAGTAGATGAGGGTTATACCGATCTGGGTTATCGTTTGCTTAAAAGGCATTGGGGCAAAGGCTATGCAACCGAGGCCGCGATAGCTTGTATTGGTTATGGTTTTAATGTACTTAATTTGAATGAGATCATCGGTACGGCGATGAAGGAAAACAAGGGATCGATACGGGTTTTTGAAAAGCTTGGTTTAAAATACAGCCACGATAATGATTGCGGTAAGCAGCCGGGCGTGGTTTATACCATTAAAAAGGAAGAATGGAAGGCCCGTTAGAAAGGTCTTTAAAAAACATTAATAACATTCCCTCCTGCTGTTTGTGTCTTCACAAACAACGGAATGAAGCTGTCGGTGGGGACACCGACAGGAGGATTAAGGAGTTTAGAAGGATATATAAACATGAATATGAATATCGACTTTAATAAAACAGATGGCCTGTTGCCGGTGATCATACAAGATGAGCAAACGCTTGAAGTGCTGATGCTGGGTTATATGAACCGCGAGGCTTACGATAAAACTGTACAGGAAAATATCGTCACCTTTTTTTCACGCTCAAAAAACAGGCTGTGGACAAAAGGCGAAACCAGCCATAACTTTCTGCATGTTAAAAAAATAGCTATTGATTGCGATAACGACACACTTTTAATAAAAGTTAAAGCCGACGGCCCAACATGCCATACCGGCGCACGTAATTGCTTTAATACAGCTTATAACCAAAACTTTATTTTGCAGTTAGAGGGTATTATTGCCGATAGGTATGAAAATCCGCAGGAAGGCTCGTATGTAAATAAACTTCGCCACAAAGGCTTAAATAAAATAGCCCAAAAAGTTGGTGAAGAGGCTGTGGAAACCGTTATAGCGGCATTAAACGAAACAGAAACCGACCTGATCAACGAATCATCCGACCTGGTTTTTCACTTACTTGTTTTGCTGCGCGAAAAGGGTTTAAGTTTAGAAACGATATCTAAAAATT
>Ga0302309_10001182_pt1 | contig 24667 bp, 16 predicted proteins | sample III_Palsa_N1_1_FD_200453 | JGI IMG/M metagenome (GOLD analysis project Ga0302309, IMG submission 200453) | Peat permafrost microbial communities from Stordalen Mire near Abisko, Sweden - III_Palsa_N1_1 | ecosystem: Environmental > Terrestrial > Soil > Palsa > Peat permafrost | place: Sweden... | reverse complement strand
TTTGCTGAACAGTTGGTAAACTTAACAGTAAAAGAAGTAAACGAATTAGCTCAGATCTTAAAAGACGAGTATGGCATTGAGCCTGCTGCTGCAGCTGTTGCTGTTGCTGCCCCGGCTGCCGGCGGTGGTGACGACGCTCCTGTTGCTGAAGCTGTACAAACTGCATTTGACGTTATCCTGAAAGAAGCAGGCGGCGCTAAATTAGCAGTTGTTAAATTAGTAAAAGACCTTACCGGCCTTGGTTTGAAAGAGGCTAAAGACTTAGTTGACGGTGCACCTAAAGAAGTTAAAACTGGTGTAACTAAAGAAGAAGCTGAGTCTCTGAAAAAACAATTAGAAGAAGCCGGAGCGGTAGTTGAGGTTAAATAATTTAACCGCAATACACAATAGCACGAGACTCCGACCGTTTTTGGTCGGGGTCTATTGCTGTTTATAATGGTTTGGTAAAATTAGATCTGAGATGTCAGATATGAGATTTGAGATTTTTTTTAGCGAAAATCAAATCGCTAACTGAAATCAAATTTTAGTCTCAAATCTCATATCTCAAATCTCACATCTATAAAGAATAACTAAAATTATAATCCCTTGGCAAATAATCAAAATCAAAGAGTAAACTTTGCAACCAGCCGGAAGGTACTTGATTACCCCGATTTCCTGGATGTTCAGTTGCAATCTTTCCAGGAATTTTTCCAGCTTGAAACCACTTCAGACAACCGCCACAAGGAAGGTTTGTTTAAAGTGTTCGCTGAGAACTTTCCGATCTCCGACTCAAGGAACATCTTCGTATTAGAGTTTCTTGATTATTTTATTGATCCGCCACGTTATGATATACAGGAATGTATCGAACGCGGATTAACTTACAGTGTGCCTTTGAAAGCCAAGCTCAAACTTTCATGTAATGATGAAGAGCATGAAGATTTTGAAACGATAGTACAGGACGTGTACCTGGGTACCATCCCGTACATGACGCCAAAAGGCACTTTCGTTATCAATGGCGCTGAGCGTGTAATTGTATCACAGTTGCACCGTTCACCGGGTGTGTTTTTCGGCCAAAGCCGCCACACCAATGGTACCAAGCTGTACTCTGCCCGTGTTATCCCGTTCAAGGGTTCATGGATTGAGTTTGCTACCGACGTGAACAACGTGATGTACGCTTACATCGACCGTAAAAAGAAATTCCCGGTTACAACCCTGTTGCGCGCTATCGGTTATGATTCAGATAAGGACATTTTGGAATTATTTGAATTGGCCGACGAGGTAAAAGTTAGCAAATCGGGTCTTAAGAAATTCATAGGCCGTAAGCTGGCTGCAAGGGTACTTAAAAAATGGGTTGAAGACTTTGTGGATGAAGATACCGGTGAAGTGGTATCCATCGATCGTAATGAGATCATCCTCGAGCGCGAAACCATTTTGGAAGACGACCATATTGATATGATCATCGATGCCGGCGTAAAGACCATCATCCTGAACAAGGAAGACTCTTCAACCAGCGGTGATTATACCATTATATATAACACCTTACAAAAAGATACATCAAACTCAGAAAAAGAAGCGGTTGAACACATCTACCGCCAGTTGCGTAACGCTGAACCACCTGACGAGGAAACCGCCCGTGGTATCATCGACCGTCTGTTCTTTTCTGATAAAAGATATGATTTGGGCGATGTGGGCCGTTACCGCATCAACCGTAAACTGAAACTGGATACCTCTGACGAAACAAAGGTATTAACTAAGCAGGATATCATTGCCATTGTTAAGTACTTGATCAAGCTGATCAACTCTAAGGCTGAGGTGGATGATATCGACCACTTGTCAAACCGTCGTGTTCGTACAGTAGGTGAGCAGTTGTATGCACAGTTCGGTGTAGGTTTAGCGCGTATGGCGCGTACCATCCGCGAGCGTATGAACATTCGTGATAACGAGGTATTCACACCAACCGACCTGATCAACGCACGTACACTGTCGTCAGTGATCAACTCGTTTTTCGGTACCAACCAGCTTTCACAGTTCATGGACCAAACCAACCCACTGGCAGAGATCACGCACAAGCGTCGTCTGTCAGCCCTCGGGCCAGGCGGTCTGTCACGTGAACGTGCCGGTTTCGAGGTTCGTGACGTACACTATACTCACTACGGTCGTTTGTGTACCATTGAAACACCTGAAGGCCCGAACATCGGTCTGATCTCGTCTCTTTGCGTACATGCCAAGATCAACAACCTCGGCTTTATCGAAACGCCATATAAACGTGTGGTCGACGGTAAAGTTAAAGTTAATGAGCCTGTTGTTTACCTGTCTGCAGAAGATGAAGACGGTAAAACAATCGGCCAGGCCAACGCGGTTTATGATGATAAAGGTGAATTTGCTACCCCGCGCGTTAAAGCACGTTTCGAGGGTGACTTCCCGGTTATCGAGCCTGAAAGGCTTGATTATATGGATATCGCGCCAAACCAGATCACTTCTATCGCGGCTTCGCTCATTCCGTTCCTTGAACATGATGACGCTAACCGTGCACTGATGGGATCGAACATGCAACGCCAGGCAGTGCCTTTATTGCGCCCTGAAGCGCCGATTGTTGGTACAGGTTTGGAAGGCCGTGTGGCTAAAGATTCGCGTACGCTGATAAACGCCGAAGGCGATGGCGTGGTTGAATATGTTGATGCTAACGAAATACGTATCAAATACGACCGTAATGAGCTTGACCGTTTGTTATCGTTTGAAGGTGATACCCGCAGCTACCGTTTAACCAAGTATAAAAAGACCAACCAAAGCACTACCATGAACCTGAAGCCTATTGTTAAAAAAGGCCAAAGGGTTGAAAAAGGACAGGTGCTTTGCGAAGGCTATGCAACACAGGACGGTGAACTGGCCTTAGGCCGTAACCTTAAAGTGGCTTTCATGCCATGGCAGGGTTATAACTTTGAGGATGCGATCGTAATTTCTGAGCGTGTAGTTTCGCAGGATATATTTACTTCGCTGCACGTAGAGGAATTTGAACTTGAAGTGCGCGATACCAAACGCGGTGAGGAAGAACTTACACCAGACATCCCTAACGTTTCGGAAGAAGCAACCAAAGACCTTGACGAAGACGGTATCATCCGTGTTGGCGCTGAGGTTAAGGAAGGCGATATACTGATCGGTAAGATCACGCCAAAAGGCGAATCTGACCCTTCACCGGAAGAAAAGCTGCTCCGCGCTATATTTGGTGATAAAGCAGGTGACGTAAAAGACGCATCGTTGAAAACCCCGCCTTCAATTAGCGGTGTGGTTATCGATACCAAACTTTTCTCACGTGCTAAAAAGACCACAAAGGCCGAAGAAAAAGCACAGTTGGAAAAACTGGATAACAAGCACGAAAAAGCTACCCGCGAGTTGAAAAACACATTGGTTGACAAGCTGTTTGAAATTGTTAATGGTAAAACATCTCAGGGTGTTCACAACGTTTATAAAGAACTATTGGTTCCAAAGGGCGTTAAATTCACCCAGAAAATTTTGGTTGACCTTAGCTACGAAAGTGTTAACCCAACCAAATGGACTACCGACGACGATAAGAACGACCAGATAAAACTGTTGCTGCACAACTATAACATTAAGGTGAACGAAGAGCTTGGCGCTTACCGCCGCGATAAATTCGCGATCAGCGTAGGTGACGAGTTGCCTTCAGGTATCGTGCAAATGGCTAAAGTTTATATTGCTAAGAAGCGTAAGCTGAAAGTGGGCGATAAGATGGCAGGCCGCCACGGTAACAAGGGTATTGTAGCACGTATTGTACGTGACGAAGATATGCCTTTCCTGGAAGACGGTACACCTGTTGATATTGTATTGAACCCGCTGGGCGTACCTTCGCGTATGAACCTGGGCCAGATATATGAAACAGTATTGGGTTGGGCCGGTAAAGAGCTGGGCGTTAAATTTGCTACCCCTATTTTCGATGGGGCAACCCACGAAGAAGTTGAGGAGTGGATTAAAAAAGCCGGCTTACCTGAATCGGGCCGTACTTATTTGTACAATGGCTTAACAGGCGACCGTTTCGACCAGCAAACCACCGTAGGTATCATCTACATGCTGAAACTGGGCCACATGGTTGACGATAAGATGCACGCGCGTTCTATCGGGCCATACTCACTCATCACACAACAGCCATTGGGCGGTAAAGCACAATTCGGTGGACAGCGTTTTGGTGAGATGGAGGTGTGGGCACTGGAAGCATTCGGTGCAGCCAACATCCTGCAGGAGATACTCACCGTTAAATCGGATGACGTTATCGGCCGTGCAAAAACTTATGAGGCTATTGTTAAAGGTGAAAACCTGCCAACGCCATCGGTTCCTGAATCATTCAACGTATTGGTTCACGAGTTACGCGGCTTAGGCTTGGATATAACCTTGGAATAAGGTTTTGAGGCGAAAGGTAAAGAGTAAAAGGTTAAAAGCCTTTCACCTTTCACCTTTCACCTTTCACCTAATAATCACCTTAAAAAACAAAAGGAGACTATGTCTTACAAAAAGGATAATAAAATCAAAAGTAACTTTACCAGCATTACCATCAGCCTGGCCTCGCCTGAGTCCATCCTGGAGCGTTCAAGCGGTGAAGTTTTAAAACCGGAAACCATCAATTACAGGACCTACAAGCCTGAGCGTGATGGCTTATTCTGCGAACGTATTTTCGGTCCGGTAAAGGATTATGAGTGCCATTGCGGTAAATACAAACGTATCCGTTATAAAGGTATAGTTTGCGATCGCTGCGGTGTTGAAGTTACTGAAAAGAAAGTACGCCGCGAGCGTATGGGCCACATTAACCTGGTGGTTCCTGTTGCGCATATCTGGTATTTCCGTTCGTTACCAAACAAAATTGGTTACCTGCTGGGTTTACCAACTAAAAGGCTCGACCTGATCATTTACTATGAAAGGTATGTAGTTATACAGGCCGGCGTTAAGGAAGCTGATGGTATTAATACCATGGATTTCCTTACTGAAGAAGAATACCTGGACGTATTGGATACCCTGCCAAAGGAAAACCAGTACCTGGATGATAAAGACCCTCAGAAATTCGTTGCCAAAATGGGTGCCGAAGCACTGGAAGAATTGTTAAAACGCCTTGATTTGGATCAGTTGTCGTACGACCTGCGCCACCAGGCTGCTAACGAAACTTCGCAGCAACGTAAAAACGAGGCTTTAAAACGCCTGCAGGTTGTTGAAGCATTCCGCGATTCGAAAGACAGGATTGAGAACCACCCTGAGTGGATGATTGTGAAGATCGTTCCGGTTATCCCGCCTGAATTGCGCCCGTTAGTTCCACTGGAAGGCGGCCGTTTCGCAACTTCAGACTTAAATGACTTGTACCGTCGTGTAATTATCCGTAACAACCGTTTAAAACGTTTGATCGAGATAAAAGCTCCGGAAGTTATATTACGTAACGAAAAACGTATGCTACAGGAAGCTGTGGATTCGTTATTTGATAATTCACGTAAAGTAAACGCTGTTAAAACCGAAGGCAACCGTGCTTTGAAATCACTTTCAGACATCCTGAAAGGTAAACAAGGCCGTTTCCGTCAGAACTTACTTGGTAAACGTGTTGACTACTCGGCACGTTCGGTAATTGTTGTAGGCCCTAACCTTAAACTGCATGAGTGCGGTTTGCCAAAGGATATGGCTGCCGAGCTGTTCAAACCGTTCATCATTCGTAAAATGATCGAGCGCGGTGTGGTTAAAACAGTAAAATCTGCAAAGAAAATAGTTGACCGCAAGGACCCATTGGTTTGGGATATATTGGAAAACGTGCTGAAAGGCCACCCTGTATTACTAAACCGTGCGCCTACGCTGCACCGTTTGGGTATACAGGCATTCCAGCCAAAACTGGTTGAAGGCAAGGCTATCCAACTGCACCCATTAACCTGTACTGCGTTCAACGCCGACTTTGACGGTGACCAGATGGCCGTGCACGTACCGCTTGGTAATGCCGCTATTTTGGAAGCCCAGATATTGATGCTTGCATCGCACAACATCCTCAACCCGGCAAATGGTACGCCTATCACTGTTCCTTCGCAGGACATGGTGCTTGGCTTGTATTATATTACTAAAGGTCGTAAGACTGAGCCAGGCCATATAGTTAAGGGTGAAGGTTTAACTTTTTACTCTCCGGAAGAAGTGATCATCGCTTATAACGAGAGAAAAATAGACCTGCATGCCTTTATTAAAGTAAAAACTTTAGTTAAGGAACGCGACGGCATTATTGTAAATAAAATTATCGATACCACGGTAGGCCGTGTGCTGTTTAACCAGCATGTACCTACCGAGGTGGGTTATATAAATGAATTGCTTACTAAAAAGTCATTGCGTGATATCATCGGCCAGGTTGTTAAAATTACCGGTATGGCTCGCGCTGCCCAGTTCCTTGATGATATTAAGGAATTAGGTTTCAAAATGGCATTCCAGGGTGGTTTATCATTTAACCTGTTGGATATTAATATCCCTGCACAAAAAGTTACACTGATCGACCAGGCTTCGAAAGAAGTTGAGGAAGTTATGGGTAACTATAATATGGGCTTTATTACCAACAACGAGCGTTACAACCAGATCATCGATATATGGACACGTATTAACAACCGTTTGACTGCAAACGTAATGGAGATTCTGTCTACCGATAACCAGGGCTTCAACTCTGTATATATGATGCTTGATTCAGGCGCACGTGGTTCTAAGGAACAGATCCGCCAGCTGGCGGGTATGCGTGGTTTGATGGCCAAGCCTCAGAAATCAGGCTCAGGCGGTGAAATTATCGAGAACCCGATCCTTTCTAACTTTAAAGAAGGTTTGTCGGTACTCGAGTACTTCATCTCAACCCACGGTGCACGTAAGGGTTTGGCGGATACGGCGTTGAAAACTGCCGATGCCGGTTACTTAACCCGTCGTTTGCACGACGTTGCCCAGGATATGATTGTTGGCGAAACAGATTGCGGTACTTTGCGCGGTATTTACACAACTGCCCTTAAAGATAACGAGGATATTGTTGAGCCATTGCATGAGCGTATTTTAGGCCGTACGGCATTGAATGATGTGCACGACCCTATAACAAACGAACTGCTTGTTGCAGCCGGTCATGACATTGAGGAAGATATAGCTAAGGCAATAGAAAACTCTCCACTGGAAGGTATCGAAATCCGTTCGGTATTAACCTGCGAAAGCAAACGTGGCGTATGTGCATTGTGCTATGGCCGTAACCTGGCAAGCGGTAAACGTGTGCAGGCTGGTGAAGCTGTGGGTGTAATTGCAGCACAGTCAATCGGTGAGCCGGGTACACAGTTAACACTGCGTACATTCCACGTGGGTGGTACCGCATCTAACATTGCGGCTGAATCACAGATCAACGCAAGGTTTGACGGGCTGATAGAATTTGAGAATGTTCGTACAGTATCTTACAAAACTGAAGACGGCCCTGTTGATGTGGTATTAGGCCGTTCGGGCGAGTTCCGCATTACTGAGCCAGGAAGTAATAAAGTTATTGTTACCAACAATATTCCATACGGTTCATACCTGTATGTGAAAGATGGTTCAATGATCAAACGTGGTGACCGTATCTGTTCATGGGATCCGTACAACGCGGTTATCATCTCTGAATTTGCAGGTACTGCACGTTTCGAAGCCGTATTGGAAGGTATTACATTCCGTGAAGAATCAGACGAGCAAACAGGTCACCGCGAAAAGGTTATTATCGATACCAGGGACAAAACCAAAAACCCTGTTATACAGGTAACCGATAAAGGTAATTTGATAAAAGGATACAACATTCCTGTAGGTGCACACATTGCTGTTGACGAAGGCGAAAAACTGCAAACCGGCCAGGTTATAGCTAAAATCCCGCGATCAACCGGTAAAACCCGAGATATTACAGGTGGTTTACCACGTGTAACCGAATTGTTTGAAGCACGTAACCCATCAAACCCTGCTGTTGTAACTGAAATTGACGGTGTGGTAACTTTGGGTGGTGTGAAACGCGGTAACCGTGAGATCACCATCGAATCGAAAGATGGTCAGATAAAGAAATACCTGGTTCCATTGTCTAAGCACATCCTGGTACAGGATAACGACTTTGTGAAAGCTGGTATGCCGCTTTCTGACGGTTCAATATCACCGGCCGACATCCTGGCTATCAAAGGCCCGGCTGCGGTGCAAGAGTATTTGGTAAATGGTATACAGGAAGTTTACCGCTTACAGGGTGTGAAGATCAACGACAAGCACTTTGAAGTTATCGTTCACCAGATGATGCAGAAAGTTGCCATCGAGGATGCAGGCGATACCACGTTCCTTGAAAAAGAAGCTGTTGACAGCTGGGATTTCATGATAGAGAACGATGACATATTTGATAAGAAGGTTGTTGTTGAACCGGGAGATTCTGCTTCGCTTAAGGCCGGCCAGATCGTGTCATTACGTAAACTGAGGGATGAGAATTCCATACTGAAACGTAAAGATTTGAAACTGGTTGAAGTAAGGGATGCAATCGCGGCTACTTCAAGTCCTCTGTTGCAGGGTATCACCCGTGCTTCGTTAGGCACCAAGTCGTTTATCTCGGCAGCATCGTTCCAGGAAACTACCAAAGTACTGAACGAAGCAGCTATAGCAGGTAAAAGAGACAATATGCTTGGCCTGAAAGAGAACGTTATTGTTGGCCACTTGATTCCATCCGGAACCGGGTTGCGCGTTTATGAAAATATCCGCGTAGGTTCACAGGAAGAATTTGACCGCCTGATGGCTTCGAAAACAGAAGAAGTTGAAGCATAATTGAGTAAGTAAATTAATTTAGCAAAGCCTGCCAATTTATTGGCGGGCTTTGCTATTTTTAGGCACCAATTATCCCCCTTGCTTTAGCCCGATGATAAAACCCGGTTTTGAAGGATATTTATCGCTTAAAAAAGAATACCCATTTAGCAAACATGAGGTTGCTTTTGACAAAGTGCTGGCTGTGCAAATGGTGCAGATAACTTATAACCTGGTTAAGTTAAATACGCAAATATTAAAAAAAGCTGCCCGGCTTTTGTTCCGCTCACTTGATATTACGGCCTTGAAGGATGCTTTTACAAGCCATAAACTTGTTTCAACCTATATCCATCAGCGTAACGATTATAATGCGCTGATGACCGCTTATTTTGCGGGCTGTGACGATTGTGTGCAGGTGTATTTGCCCGCCTTACCTTATCAAGCTAAATTATCTCCCCTCAATATTTTAACCGCTTTTAATTATGTCTTTTTAGAAAAACATAGCGGATCGTACCGGCAGCGGTTTTATATAGCCTGTTATTTTACGCACTATCTTAACATACTTGACTCAATACGTACTGCATTTAAAAATATCGATCTACGTGGCAAAAAATACGTCCCTTTCAACAGCGCGTTCGACCTTGAAACCTTGTTGACGCAATTTTTTGCAGCAAATGGGGTCGAAACTTATCATATTTCGCATGGACTCAGTTATGTAAAATATAATAATACAGTCGGCTTTGATGCGATCAACGGGGAAAACATAACGGCAAAAAATATCCTGGTATGGGGTGAAACCTCAAAAACCGACCTTATTAAAAATTATGCCATGAGCGGGACGGCTATAAGCGTTGCCGGTAATCCCAAATATCCATTTAAAGCAATAAACGTAAATTCTAACTTTAAAAAGGGTATTTTGCTGCTGGGTGCGGCGATATACGATGCTAACAACGCAATACTTATTGAATTGGTCGGCAGGCTGGCAAAAATCCATAATATAAGGTTTGAAGCAAAAGCACATCCGTTTTCAAATACCGGGCTTTTACAGGGAACTGCACAATCGGCTGATATTGAACTATTGCCGCAGTATAAGACTATTGATGAGATATTTCAATCGGGTAATTATGATTTTGCCATAGCTTATAATACAACCTCGTATTTTGAAGCTATGTATTATAATATGATTTGTTTCAGGTATGCAGTAGATGAAAATGGCGAGCTTGCTGGGCTCAACGATAAATTTTACGATGAAGGATCATTTGCAAACCAGTTGATTTTTTTTAAAGAGAAGGATATAAATGTACTCAACAAAGAAATTGAATATATACTAATTGCTAACCTGGGGATGGGTATAAATACATATCAAACTATTTTAAACAGTTAATGAGCAGCTCAAAAAAGGCCTTTGGTGGATTATTTTGGAATTTATCGGGCAACGTGCTCAACGTGGCTTATACTTTATTTTCTGTACCCATTCTTCTTCATCACTTTGGCAAGGAACAATACGGATTGATAGGCCTTGCGTTCCAGATAAATGTTTACCTGCAATTAATGGATATGGGGCTGGCATCCGGTAACATAAGGTTCTTTTCAAAATGGATCGCCCAGGGGAAATTATCAAGGGTATCGAAATTATTCCAGTCGAGCCTGGTATTTTATGGTGTTATTGGTATAGTAAATGTTTTCATACTTGGTGTTTGCGCGTACTTGTCGCAATGGATGTGGCACCTTGATAATGCACAGGCAGTAATCATGCACCGTTTATTCTACGTCCTGATGATCAGCGCTTTTTTTGGGTGGATATCGACCCTATTCGATCAATTTTTGAAGGCGAACGAAATTTTAGGGTGGGAACAGCGTCTGCTGATTTTTATAAAAATAATTCAGCTGATCATCCTCTACTTAACATTAAGGCTTGATTTGAGTGTAACAATATATTTTATGCTGGCATGTTTTGCATCGCTGCTTATTTTTCCCTTTACCATTTTGCGTATCCGCCGGTTAAAAAACAAGGTTTCTTTCGTACCCAAGTATTATCGGCGTATTTTTATGGCTGTTCTGCCTTATAGTCTGAGTGCATTTGGCGTTCAGATATTCCAATTCTCGGCAACCACTCTAAGACCGCTTATTCTTAGTTTTCGTTCAGGAATAAACCCCTTTGCCGATTACCGTATACTAAATGGTTTTGCAAGTACCATTATGACCATGAGCGTGGGTTTTGTTGGCATACTGATACCGATGGCTACAAAGGCTGTCGCTTCGGGTAATACGTCAAGCCGCGATAAAATAGCCTACCAAGGCACAAAGTATCTTACCATTTTTCTTTCGCTTATCGTTTTTGGCTTTGTGTTGGTATCAAAAGATGTGCTTTGCATGTGGGTGGGCGATAAATACGCTTATTTAGATCCATGGCTTAAATTGTGGGTGCTTACCATGCTTTTTTCACATACGTCGGCTATATCAAGCCTGGTTTTTGCGGAAAACAGGCTCATGCCGGTGATGTACATTTCTGCATTCTCGGCAACAACGTCGTTAATACTTGCCTGGTACCTTGTACCGCAATACCAGGTAGGCGGTATTATAATTTCCTATTTATTCTACTGTATCTCACAGATAACTTTTTATTACAGCTATTATTATCGTAAAGTGCTGAGGCTTGATATAGGAAGGATATTGTTCCGTTCATTTTTTACGCCGGCTGTTCTTTTATGTATATGCGCAGTGGCCGCACATTATTCTGTTTCATTTTTTGTTTTGAACGGCAGGGTTGGCCGCATATTGGCAACAGGTTCGGCTTTTATTATATTTTCATGTCCCATCGTTTTCTTTGTACTATTGAATGCCGATGACAAAATGTTTATAAAACGATTGTTATCCCGCCGGAAGGAACCTGCCGGTTAACCTTTTGACATTTAATACATTTTTATTATCCATGCGGCATACATTGTATCAGGTATAAATATTCCTGAAAGGTTTCGGCATAAAAAAAGTTTAGCTAAATTCGCGGTATGGAAGAACAGAGGGACAACCAGTTGAATATTGAACTTTCTGAAGAAATTGCAGAAGGCATTTATTCAAACCTTGCCATTATCACGCATTCAAACACCGAATTTGTACTCGATTTTATTCGTGTTATGCCTGGTGTGCCAAAGGCAAAAGTAAAATCGAGAATAATATTAACCCCGGAACACGCTAAAAGGTTATTAGCCGCAATTGAAGACAATATTGAAAAATTTGAGGCGGTAAATGGCCGGATTAAAAATGATGTTGGGCCATCCGGATTCCCGATGAATTTTGGCGGAACGGTGGGGCAGGCGTGAAAAACTATTAACGAATTTAAAAAATTACTAATATATTTGCAATATTTTATTTAAATGCATATATTTGTTAAAATATTTTTAAAATGAAGAAATTTACGATACTATTATTTATTGCTATAGCATTCGAATTTTTAACTAATAAAGCGTTTGCCCAGGTTTATACACCACTTAAAACCAATAGTGATTCCGTTGTAAGTTCCGGTTTTGCATTTAATTCTAAATCGAAATACACTAAAACCGCTTTTGCAATGAAGCAAGCAAAAGATAAAAAAGATGAAGAAATAGACGAAAAAGATAACAGATATTCAAAGACTTATTTTGAAAAGAAACAGAGGTATTCCATTCATACTGTGTTTGATGCATCTTCTGATAATGATAACGCAAGATACTCAATCCATACAATGTTTGATGCCCCCAAAAAAGGGACTGGCATATTTTCGTCCAATCCTATGTTTGGTGCTTCACAAAAAAATAATCCATAAAATTACATCTGAGTAGTAATAAATGCGGTTTCGAGTGACTTATTTATCCATGTTGGTAATAAATTTATTCATAATCAGTTTATTGGAAATTGTTAGATAGTTATTATTGATAAATTATTAGCTTGCAAACTCAATGTCTGTGTGTTCATTTTGACAAAATAAAAAACTATGATGCGATCTTTAAATAAAGAATATCTTTTCTCTTCTGTAATAATCTGTTTGACGTTAATAATAACTTCGTGTTCATCAAGCAAAAAAGTTAAATATTTTCAGGATATTCCAGATTCGGGCCAGCTGAAAACTATTCCTGCTGCAGTATATATTGAACCCAGGATACAAGTAGACGACATATTGTCTGTTGTGATCCTACTTACTGATCCAAGTGCCTCTCAAATGATAAATAGTGGTAATGTGGCCATAGCCAGTTCTACAAGCGCAGGCGCTGGTTCTGCCGGAGCTAATGGCATGGGTTCCTCTGCGCTGGCTGCTGCTGCAAGTTCTGGTATAAGCCAAATGCAATCACCATCGGGGTACCTTGTAAATAGGGACGGTAATATTGAGGTACCAGTGCTCGGTAAGATACATGCGGTTGGCCATACAACTTCAGAGCTAAAAGATACAATACAAGCGATAGCGGAAAAATATTATAATGATCCTACTGTGATTGTCCGATACGCGAATTTTAAGATCAATATAACCGGGGAAGTTTTAAAACCCGGCGTTTATATTATGCCAAATGAAAAAGTGAGTATTCTTGATGCACTTGCAATGGCTGGAGATCTAACCATTTTTGGTAAACGGGAGAATGTTTTGTTAATAAGAGAAAACCCTGACGGGACAAAAACACCTTATAGAATCAATCTTAAAAAAAGTGATATAATGTCGGCACCTTATTATTATATGCGCCAAAATGACGTGATATATGTTGAGCCGCGTAAAGCCAAATCTGATGCAACAGATGCTGCACAAGCAAAATATGTTACCATAGCTGGCGCTCTTTTATCAATTATACTTGTTTTAGCTTATAGAGCAAATTGAAAAACTAACTATTTATGTCTAATCAGAAAAATCCTATTGAAAATAATACTAATGTGGAAGGCAACGAAGGCTTCGACATTAAGAAGTTTATATCAAAAATAGTTAGTAATTGGTATTTGTTTTTATTAAGTGTTATTATTTGTGTTGCGATCGCTTTTTTCTATACAAGATACTCACAGCCAGATTATAAAATCACTAGTAAAATAACTATTGATGATAGCGGATCCGAGGGTTTGCTTGGCGGCAAAGCCAGTAGTAGCTCTATGATGGATTTTTCAGACCTTTTAGATATATCGAGCAACGCTTACAATGAAATCGACATTTTGAAGACTAACAGCTTAATGGCTGAAGTAATAAAAGCATTAAATCTGAATGTAACTATTTACAAAAAGGGTAAAATAAGATCAGATGAATTATATGATGAAAGCCCCTTTAATATTCAGGTTATTGACAAAGTAGATTCGATTGAGGGGAGGAAATATGATATCGATATCGAAGGCGGAAAGATCCATTTAACAAATAGTAAAGATGATATTGACACCACAGTAAAATTTGGGCAGGTAGTTTCTTTGGAACAATATAATTTGATTTTTACCGAAAATCCCAATAAAAAAATTGATCCTTATGGCTATAAGTTTACCATCCAATCAATAGACGATAAAATTTCCGCTTTTGCAAAAATTTTTGATGTGCAATTAACAGATAAAAAAAGCACTACCTTAAATCTTACTTTCGAATACCCCAATCCAAAAAAAGGAGAGGTAATACTTCAAAAGTTGATGGATTTATACCTAAAATCAAATTTAGAAAGTAAAAAACAAATTGCTGATAGTACTTTAAAATTTATCAAAAATCGCATAAATGTTGTAAGTAGCGAGTTGTCCGGCGTGGAGACCCAGTTTCAGCAATTTAAAGAAAACAATCAGCTTGCTGATGTTGACGAGCAGGGTAAGGCACTTGTTGCCAATGTTTCGGACTATTATAACAAACTGAATGAATTACAAATGCAATATTCATTACTTCAGGATGTTGCAAAATACATTAATGACCCTACTAATAAGAGGCTTATACCCAATTCGTTATCAGTTCAGGATCCTGTTTTTCTAGCAGCTGTGCAAGCTTATGATCAAATACTCATTCAACGTGATCAGTTGGCTTTGTCATACAAAGATGATAACCCAATTTTAAAAAATATTGATGCAAATCTTGAAGAAGCCAGAGTTAGCCTTGTAAAGAGTTTCAATACGTATAAACAATTGTTGCTTACAAGTATAGATGATTTAAAAACTAAGAATAATTCACTGACGACTCAGGTTGCAAACGTTCCTAAAAAGGAACGCGTTTATTTGGATTATGCTCGTCAACAAGATCTAAAACAAGAATTATATTTGTATTTGTTGCAAAAGAGGGAAGAAACCGCGATATCGGAAACTTCAACTATTTCAGCTGCACGAATTATTGATCCGGCAAAAGCTGATTATTTACCATTTAAACCCAATAAACCCCTGGCTTATATAGTTGGCTTGCTCCTGGGATTTTTGTTTCCATATGGATATCTCTATATAAAAGATATGCTAAATATCAAGATTATAAATAAAGGCGATGTTGAGCAAAATTCCAAAATTCCTGTCATAGGTGAAATCGGATACAACGCAGATGGAAATCATTTGGTGGTTGAAAATAACGCCCGCTCAACATTATCTGAACAATTTAGGGGATTGCGTACTAATTTGCAATTTGTACTGAAGCCCGGGCAATGTAACGTTATTATGATCACATCCAGTATGAGTGGGGAGGGTAAATCTTTTATAACCATGAATATCGGAAGCGTACTGGCTTTGGGTGGAAAAAAGGTTTTACTAATGGAACTTGACTTAAGAAAGCCTAAATTATCAGTTAACATGGGGCTTGATAATTATATAGTCTCTGATAACGTAAATATTGATTCTATTATTAAACCCGCATTCTTCTCAGAAAATTGTTTTTTAATATCTTCTGGTCCTCCACCTCCGAACCCATCGGAGTTATTGCTTAGTGAACGATTGCCACAGTTGATGATCGAGCTTAGAAAGCGTTTTGACTATATAATTATTGATAGTGCTCCGGTAGGGCTCGTCTCTGATGCGCAGTTAATTGAAAAGGAAAGCGATATGTGTTTATATATTGTTCGTCAAGAATACACCTTTAAGTCGCAGTTAAATATCATTAATAATTTGGTTAATGAAGGGAAATTTAAGAAGGCCTATCTCGTTGTAAATGGTATAACGTCTCGCAAATCGGGTTACTATGGCTATGGCTACGGTTATGGCTACGGTTACGGCTACGGCTACGGATACGGTGCTTATAATAATACACCAGTTAAAACGAGCCTTTGGAGTCGCATTTTCAAAAAAGACTAAATTGTGTGTTTAGTGGCCAATACTGACAATCGTTGTAGGTTGCATGTGGTTAATTTAAGATAAATAAATTTGAGATGAGCGCTCTATGCAGTTTAATTATAAGATCATATAATGAGCAAAAGCATATCAGGCAGCTGTTAGAGGGTATCAGGCATCAAACTGTTTTTGATTCCCTTGAGATTATATTGGTTGATTCAGGATCAACAGATAGTACCGTTCATATTGCAAAGGATTACGGAGTAAAAGTTGTAAATATAAAGCCAGGGGATTTTTCATTTGGGAAGGCTTTAAATAAAGGGTGCGCTGTGGCTGAAGGTGAGTTTTTGTTATTTGCCAGTGCACATGTTTATCCGCTATATACAGATTGGGTTGAAAAAATACTCGTGCCCTTTTCTGATGAAAAGGTTGCTTTGGTGTATGGGAGGCAGGTTGGTAACGACATTACTAAATATTCGGAGCGGCAATTGTTTAATAAATGGTTTCCTGCCCATTCCGATTACAATCAAAAAATTGCTTTTTGTAACAATGCAAATGCAGCTGTTCGGAGAGATTTGTGGGCAAGTCAGCCCTATGATGAACAGTTAACCGGCCTTGAAGATTTGGATTGGGCTTCAAAAATTAAAAGCAAAGGATACAAAATAGCCTATGAAGCCGATGCGCCTATCGTACATGTACATGAGGAAACAGCGGCCCGAATAAAAAACAGGTATCGCCGCGAAGCGATGGCATTAAAAGTTATTTATCCCAACGAACGCTTTTCATTTTTTAGTTTTGTGAGATTAACTATCGCTAATATTTGCTCTGACGGTTATCATGCTTTACACGATAAAAAGTTTTTAAGTGAATTTAGTTCAATTGTTACATTCAGGTACATGCAGTTTTGGGGGACTTTTTTAGGTTATATTCAGCATAAGCAGGTCAATGCAACCTTAAAAAACCGGCTTTATTATCCGAATGATCTGAACCGGGCTAATGTTAAAAATAACCAGTATCGCGCATCTGACGAAAACAAGAAAATTATTTACAATAGCTAAGCGGGCTGGACCGCCATGAGATTTATAGATTACTTAATAATGAATAAATACAAATTAACTGCTATAGTTCCAATGCGGCATTCAAGTGAAAGGGTGCCAGGGAAGAACTATCGTGATTTTTCAGGAAAGCCCCTTTTTCATCATGTTATTCAAACGCTCCTGGACTGTACTTTGATTGATAAGGTTGTTATTGACACGGATAGTCCGATTGTAATTGAACAAACAGAACAGCAATTCCCTGATGTGCTTGTGCTTGAAAGGCCTGAGCATTTACGGGATGGCGGAATTCCGATGAACAATGTTTTATTAAACAGTATTGAGCAGATACCGTCAGAATTTTATCTACAAACACATAGCACTAACCCGCTGTTAACAACCAAAACATTAACTGAAGGTATAGAAAAATTCTTCCAGGTTCAGCCGATGTATGATTCATTGTTTTCGGTAACCCGAAAAAATGTTCGCTATTGGGATTCGCTGGCGAGGCCTATTAATCACAATCCCAATATATTATTACGAACCCAGGATCTGCCAGCAATTTTTGAAGAGAATTCATGTTTCTACATTTTCACTAAGGCGATATTGGAACGAAAACATAATCGCATAGGCGACAGGCCGTTTTTATTTGAAATGCCGGAAATTGAAACACAGGACATTGATGTTGAATTTAATTTTATTGTTGCTGAATTGTTATACAAAAAGATAAACAATATTATATGAAGATTTTGATCACCTGTCCTCCAATGCTAAGGGGAATTAATGAATTACGCCATTTTTTTGACGAGAGAAATATAGAATTGGTTTTACCGGAAGTTGTTCAAACATTAAGTGAAGAACAACTTATTGAGTTGGTACCCCAGGTAGATGGCTGGATAATAGGCGACGACCCGGCAACCGAAAAAGTATTTAAAGCAGGTGTTGACGGAAAATTAAAAGCAGCGGTAAAATGGGGTGTTGGAGTAGATAATGTCGATTTTAAAGCATGCGAAAAATTGGGAATTCCTATCTCAAACACACCGCGGATGTTTGGTAATGAAGTTGCCGATATGGCGATAGGCTATTTTCTGGGACTTGCTCGTGAAAGCTATAGAGTTGACCGTGAAGTTCGTAAAGGAAATTGGATTAAACCGCCAGGGATATCATTGACTGGTAAAACTGTGGCTTTAGTGGGGCTAGGGGATATTGGCTTAGCTACAGCAAAAAGGTTAAAAGGTTTTGATGTAAAGATTAATGCCTATGACCCATTCACTAAATTAACCGCGCAGGAGGCAAACGCCGAACAAATTTTATCATTCCCGGAGCAATTAGAGACGGCAGATTTTGTTATACTGACATGTGCGTTAACGCCATCAAGTTATCATTTGGTGAGTGCCGAAAGTATTGCTAAAATGAAAGATGGAGTATATATAGTAAACGTTTCAAGAGGAGGGTTAATAGATGAAACAGCCCTGATTAAAGCATTAGAATCTGGTAAAGTAAAAGCCGCGGGGCTTGATGTTTTCGAGAACGAGCCGCTCAATGCCGAGAGCCCTTTGCGGCAATTCGAACAATGTATTTTTGGCACACATAATGGTTCAAATACTAAGGAAGCAGTAGTGAGGGCTAGCTTAAAAGCAATTAATTTAATGTTTGGTTACCTGGGAATAAGTTAATGAATAAAACTACAGTAATAACCGGTGTATTGGGTGGTATTGGAAGCCAGTTAGCAAAGGCTTTTAAAGAAAAAGGGTATAATGTGATTGGACTTGATATCAAAAAAGGAGAATCAAAAAATTGCGACAAGTTTTTTGAGTTCGATTTAAACAGATATTGTGTAGATGCAACATATAAAACTGAAATCGAAGCTATTTTTAATTTGGAAATACCTGAAATCTTCTTGTTAATTAACAATGCCGCATTACAAGTTTTAGGCAGCCTGGATGAGATTAAATTATCCGACTGGCAACAAACGCTTAATGTAAATCTTACGGGGCCATTAATGCTAAGTCAGTTTTTTTTTGAACGGCTCGAAAAATCAAAGGGCTCCATTATTAATATTGCAAGTGTTCATCATCAACTTACCAAAAAAAGATTTTTGGCTTATGCCACTTCAAAAAGCGCGTTAGTTGGGTTAACTAAAGCCTTGTCAGTTGATTTGCAGGGCCGGATAAGGGTTAATTCCATTAGCCCGGCAGCAATTGATACCCAAATGCTTCGCGACGGCTTTAATAATGATGAAAGTAAAGTACAACAATTAAACGAGTTACATCCCTTACAAAGGATAGGAAAGCCCCAGGAGGTTTCAAAACTTGCTTTATTATTGGCCGAAGATGAACTCGGTTTCATCAATGGCGCCAATATTAGTATTGATGGCGGTATCAGTAATGTTTTAAAGGATCTTGACTGATTGAATTTGTCAACATTTATTCTATAGGACAACTAATGACAATAGATAAAAATCGAAATTTTGGATTGGATGTAATGCGAGCGATTGCAATAGCATGCGTAGTTTTACACCATTGGTTGCCTTATCACTTTCTGCAAATACATTTTTTGACTGATTATATCCAAAATTTCACAGTCTTAGGTTATTTTGGAGTTGAAGTATTCTTCGTATTAAGTGGGTTTTTAATTGGTAACATAATAATAAAAATCTATTACCGTGAGCCCCGATATAATCCAAAAGTGGTACTCAACTTTTGGATGCGCCGATGGCTCCGAACATTACCACTTTACTATATTATCTTACTTTTTACACTCTTTATTGCCATTTTAAAACATCAGCATATATTTGGTTTGTGGCGATTCCCTTTATTTCTACAAAACTTTGAGGGATACGATACAAGAAACAATGATTTTTTCGGCGTATCGTGGAGCTTATCAATTGAAGAATGGTTTTATCTGAGTTTTCCATTTTTCTTAATCTTTTTTAATTTTTTATTTAAAAAATTACTCAGTAAGCAACAGATATTGCTTGGTGTTGTGTTGTTTTATATAATTTCACAATTAGTATTGCGGATCGCTATAGCCGAACATACTTCCTTGACGTGGAACAACTTTTTCCGAAAAGCTGTTTTCTGTAGGGAAGATTCGATAGCATTTGGCGTGTTAGGAGCGTTTATTTTTAATGATTATCCTAAATTATTTAACGACAAGGCAAACTTGTTTGCATTAATAGGAGTAATTCTAATTTTTATTGGTCTTTGGATATTCATAAAAGACGTTGCTTTATACTATTCAAGTGAAAGCGATAATGTATCGGTATTTTCAAAAAGCATTTTATTTTCTATAGTGGGCATTGGCGTATTATGCATGTTGCCTTATTTCTATCTAATGGAAATAAGATCTCATGTAATTAAGACGTGTATAACTTTTATCAGTAAAATATCTTATTCGTTATATTTAATCCACCCAATAGTTTTTCACTATCTCATCCGGTTCTTACCGATAAAAAATGCGCTATATGTGGTCATTAGTTTCCTAATATACATATTAGTCTCGTTAATACTTTCCAATATATCATTCAATTTAATTGAAAAAACTTTTTTGAATTACAGAGATAAACATTGGAAAGAAAAAAGAGGGGTAAAACCCGTTTAAAACATTTATTTAAGACGTGAAAAAATTAGCTAAAGATTTTTTTGATTCGCCAACATTGATGACGTGGATGAGTTACTCAACCAAAGCATTAACCTTGTTCGGAGTTCTTCCCCTGGTTCTAAAAAGATTCTCGCCCGCCGATGTAGTGCTCTGGTATCTTTTTGCAACTATTATCACTATGCAAACTTTGGCAGACTTTGGCTTCAGGCAAACTTTCTCCCGGATAATATCTTATGCGTTTGGCGGCGCGAAAGATATCGGCGTTTTTAACAATGCCAAGAACGGCGATAAACACTCAAATGTTACTACCGATAGTGCGCCCAACATAACGCTTTTAAACAGCGTTGTATCAACAATGAATTATATTTACCTGCGGCTTACAGGTATTATATTTATATTAATGGCAATATTTGGCACCTGGACCATGTATAAACCTGTCGGGCAGTCGGCCCACGTTTCTCAGGCCTGGTATAGTTGGGTGATAGTTCTAATAGTGTCATGCGTTAGTTTTTATGGCAAAATATACATGAATTTTTTAGAGGGGTTATTTAAGATAGCCCTTGTACGCAGGGTAGAAACGTTTACTTCCCTTGGTAGTATTCTCACAAGCATTTTAGTTTTGTTTTTTGCCCCTACGTTGCTAAACCTGGTTATTGTTAACCAACTGTGGGTACTGATAGTTACTTTTAGGGATTGGTACCTTTGCAGAGTAGTTGACAACCGTTTTTATGAACAAGTTTCTAAACCGTTGCCATTCGATAAAAAAATATTCACCAAGATATGGCCGGCGGCATGGCGCAGTGGTATATCAGGATTAATGTCAATAGGGCTTACTAACGCTACAGGCCTCGTATATGCGCAAGTTGGTACGACCGGGGCTGTTGCCGGATATTTGCTTGCTTTGCGTATCATTAGCCAGGTGAGGGACATTTCCATGGCCCCCTTTTATAGTAAATTGCCTTTGCTGGCCATGTTAAGAGCCAAACACGATATGGTTACTTTATTAAAGGTGATTAAACGGGGAATGTTATTAAGTCACCTAGTATACGTTATAGGGTTTTTATGCGCCGGGCTGCTTTTGGGCCCTTTATTAAAGGTTATAAAAAGCGATGTTCAATTTGTTGATCCTAAGCTTTGGTTGTTGCTTGGCATCGCCTTTTTTATACATCGCTTTGGGGCTATGCATATGCAGGTGTATTTATCTACAAACCATGTAATATCTCATATCGCTGATGGTATTTCGGGGATAATTTATATAGCCGTATCAATAGCTCTTATTAAATATGTAGGGATATATGCCGTTCCGTTTGGAATGTTAGCCGGCTATCTTGGTTTTTACGCATGGTATGCAGCAAAATATTCTTATAGCTCGTTAAACGTCAGTTTTTGGAATTTTGAAAAGAAAGCACTTCTAATCCCAATGCTAGTTTTGTCATTGTATGTCATTTTGATGTTTTTTTTTAAATAAAAAAATCCGTATGACAAAAATTTTACATATAGCCGAAACAGATAAAGCAGGTGCCGGAATAGCCATGATGAGGTATCACGACGCATTAGTCGACGCCGGTTACGACAGTAAGTTATTGGTACAGGAAATAAAAATGAAAAATAAGAAACTACATCAATATGCTGTAAAGTTTCCGGAAGGCCTGCTAAAGCTATTTTCAAGATTTTTATTAATTAAAATATATATAAAGATCAAATCATATTTCGTTAAGCTCAATTACGAGATGATTAGCTTTCCATGGGGATATAACCTACTCGCAAATGATAAATTGTTTAATGAAGCGGATGTAATATGTATCCATTGGCAGTCATCGTTTATCGAATACATCAGTTTTTTTAAAAAGCTTAAAGACAAACGTTTTATATTTTTTCTACACGACGAAAATCATTATCTGGGAATATTTCATTATCAGTATGATTTACAACAAAATGAATCATTAAGGGGTATTGAGAACTATGTCGCCAACTTTAAAAAACGTATACTTGAACATAATGATATAACATTAATAAGCAACAGCAACTGGACAAGGTTACAGGCATTAAAAAGTACAGTATTTAAAGGCATTGATAAATCTTATACCTTATACTATCCTTTTAAAGTTGATGAATTTTTAGAATTATCAAAAGGAGAGGCCAGAAGGGGATTACAGATGGTTGATGCTGATATTTATATAGGTTTTACGGCTGATAAAATTCATAATATCAGGAAGGGGTTTGTAGATATAATTGCTATTATAGATAAATTACCTGCAAATAAAAGCATTGCTTTAATACTGATGGGCCATGTAGATTTTCAGTTTACTAATGAGAAAGTGACTGTTTATGATTTTGGGTATATTGATGATAATTCAAAAAAATCGATGTTATATGCGGCTATGGATGTTTTTTTATTCCCGTCAAAAGCAGAAGCGTTCGGACAGGTTGCTGTTGAGGCAATGCTATGCGGTACTCCTGTTATTGGTAATGCGGTAGGCGGAATACCGGAAATTATTAAACCCGGGCTAAACGGATATTTGTTTTCTCCGGCTTCATTTGTAAAAGAGACAATTGAATTAATTAATGACCATGAACGATTTGATATCTTTAAATCTCTGTCAAGTAAAACGCGTAATTCTGTAATGGATATGGTATCAATAGAACATTTTATTAAAGGGTTTAGTGACATCGTTCCTAATTGATTAAATTATAGATAATATACAATGATAAAATTTATAAGATCGGTATATATAAAAGTTTTAGGACTAAAATTTGATCGCAATATCGATATTATAATTCATCCGTCAGCGTCCGATAAAGAAAAGGAAGTAATGAGAAGGGTGGATTTTTTCTTGCATAACTATAAATTTAATTACAGGGTAAAATATAAAGATAACCTGCCCAAAGTTATTTTCACACCAACGTTCGCCGTAGGTTTTTCTGATACGGACTTTCATGAAAAAGCTTTCAGGGGATACTTTTATAACATCGATTATGATAAAAATCCTCTTGAAGCATGGGAATATCACTTTCTGTTAACATTTATAAACAAGAAGATCGATTATAACTCATATAAACAAAAACTCAAATCATTTTACGATAAATGCCAGGACGAGTTTAACTATGATAAAGCTTATATGTTTGGTACAGGCCCTTCTTTAGAAAAAGCTATAGATCGCAAATGGGGCGATGGTTTTAGGATAGTTTGCAATACAATTGTAAAGGATAAAGAGCTATGGACGCATTTGCAGCCACATGTAATTACCGCAGGCGATGCGATATATCATTACGGTATAGGGAAATTTGCAATGAATTTTCGACGGGATTTAAAACAGAGGTTAAACGAAACGTCAGCTATTTTTATATATCCGGATATATTTCATGCATTTTGCGTACGTGAATTTGCCGGATTAGAGAATAGACTATTCCCTGTTCCGCAGAGCCAATATAGTGCGATTAATTATAATTTATTTGCCGACTATCATTTACCAAAGCTTCCAAATGTGCTGGTTTTTTTATTGCTGCCTATTAGTTGTACCTTTAGCAAAACAGTTTATATGTGGGGTTTTGATGGCAGGGCGCCAAAAGATAAAGATTTTTGGAAAAATTCTGATAAACAATTTTACCAGGATGATGTGCCGGAATTAAAAAAATTGCATCCTGCCTTTTATGATAAACAGATACCTAAAAACGACGAGGAAAGTTATGTTAAACGGGTACATGGCGACGATTTGGATAATGCACTTACTGAAGCGGAGGAAAAAGGTTATAAATTTGTAATGATGCATCATACATACACTCCGGTTTTAGCTAAACGAATGCAATAGATGTATAAAAGCGTATGAAAGCGATCAGGTCTTTTTTTATAGTTAGCGAGTTGTTTTTTCCATTAGTTTCATGGGTATTTATTTATGTAGTATACTTTTCATTTACCTGGTTTTTTAAAGAGCCTTTAAATCCGGCAGTTTATCTGTTGACCATAGGTTTTTTAGCGTGCTTGTATATGGGGTATTATCTTAACGGTGGTTACTTAAAATATGATGCCTCTAAAGCTATAAAAAAGAAGCTGAACCTGCTTATACCTG
>Ga0302309_10001181_pt1 | contig 24671 bp, 20 predicted proteins | sample III_Palsa_N1_1_FD_200453 | JGI IMG/M metagenome (GOLD analysis project Ga0302309, IMG submission 200453) | Peat permafrost microbial communities from Stordalen Mire near Abisko, Sweden - III_Palsa_N1_1 | ecosystem: Environmental > Terrestrial > Soil > Palsa > Peat permafrost | place: Sweden... | reverse complement strand
GAGCCGGCATACGCAGGATGCGGCACAATCGGCGCGGGATGCGGCGGCGACGGCGCGGGAAGGCGGCGCGATTATGAGCCGGATGCTGGAATCCATTGAGGAGATGAGCGTGGATGTGAGTAAGAGTTCGGCGGCGATCGGGCTGCTGGGGGAGGATTCGAAGAGAATTTCGCAGATTGTGAATGTGATCGACGACATTGCGAAGAAGACGAACCTGCTGGCACTGAACGCGGCGATTGAGGCGGCGAGGGCCGGCGAACAGGGGCGCGGGTTCGCTGTTGTAGCCGGTGAGGTGAGGCGACTGGCGGAGAGTACGGCGAAGGCCACGGGAGAGATTGCCGGTATGATCCTTGGAATTCAGCAACGGACGAGCACGGCAACCGCAGAGATGGAGCATGGGACGAAGATTGTGGCTGAAGGAGCGGCGACGACCAAGCAGGCAGGGGTCGCGCTGGAGAAGATTATCGGGATGGCGGAGAGGGTGGACCGGATGATTGCTCAGATTGCGATTGCGACGGCGCAGCAGGCGGCGGCCGCGGACCAATCGAGCGCCAGTTTGGACGCTATCCATGCGCTGAGCGGGGAGAACTTGAGAGAGATGGCAACGACGGCCCAAGGGATAGAGGCGCTGAGATCGGCGGCGCTGGCGATGGAGCGGCAGGTGGAACGGACGCTGGGGAAGCGTCGGAAGCCGGTGGTGGCGGCGGTGGAGATGGGGTATGAGGGTGTGGCTTGGGATGCGGCTTGATTCTGGAGAGGTCGCTTGCGATACCCCACCCTTTGCGAGAGCGCAAAGGATAGGATACCCGGGGTGTTGAGTGGTTAGAAGATTTGGAAGTTTACGTCGATGTAGACTTCGACTTTGACGGGTTTGCCGTCCTTCATCGCGGGCTTGAATTTGTATTGACGGACAGCGTCGACGGCTTTTTCACCGAGGCCCATGCCGACGTCGCGAACTACGCTGACGTGGGTTGGGGTGCCGTTTTCGTCGACGATCAAGCGGACTTCGACGTTGCCAGAGAACTTGGCCTTGCGGGCTTCTTCGGAGAACTCGGGGTCGACCTGGACGATAAGTTTGGGTGCGCTGACTCCGCCGCCGACGTGGTAGACGCCGCCACCGATGTTTCCACCGGAGCCGGGACCGATTCCGTTGCCGTTGCCGGAGCCGAGGCCTCCACCGCTGCCATTGCCCATAGAGAAGCCCTTGAGGTTGGAGGTGGGGTTGCCCATGTTCGGCATCGTGTTATCAGCCATTTTGAGGTCTGGCTGGACGACGACCGAGGGTGCTACGGCCAGCTTGGGAGGAATGGTTGGCGGGGCCTTGGGAGGGACGATCTGCTGCTGGACGAGCTTGGGCAGATGCCCCTGGGTTACGGGGGCGTTGTCATGCGAGCCGCCGCCGCCTCCGATTGCTTCTTTTTTGGGTGCAATCTTGGGTGGAGGGACGACGTCAGTGAGAACCATGACGTGTTTGGCCGGCGCGGTCAGCTGGACGTGCTCGTGGATGAGGAATGCGATGAAGAGGATGAGCAGGGTGTAGAAGGCAACCGACATGGCGACCGACTTCTTGGTCATCTTGGTCGCCATCAGGTCGGGGACGGCGATTGGCTTGGATTCCAGGACCAGCGGCGGGAGCTTTTCGGGGAAAAACACGTCGCGGAAGCTGGCGATCATGGAGGAGAAGACGCCTTCCTCCTTGATTTCGCCACTGAGGTGCAGGGCCTCATCTGCGGATTGCAGGGCTGGGGCGGGACGTTTCTGGTCAGGCGGGAGAGTATTGATATCGGCCATAAGACAAACGAGGAGCGCTTTCAGGACTGCAAGGAAGACCGTGGGATGTTGGCGGACAATCGAAACCGGAAAAGCGCGCCGGGATACATTCTACAAACTTTCACCGTTCCGCCACTTCTTTAGACGCAGGTAATGGGAAATCGGTCTCGCCTGCGGTACCGCTCCGTTGACTTTACAATAGAGGTTTGGGCGCAGGGGCCGAACAGGCCGCCACGGGTGAGCGCGCAATATGGAGCGTTGGATGCCGGAAGTACCTGAAGCGAAGACTTTGAAGAGTACCTTGAACCTGCCGAAGACCGAGTTTGCCATGAAGGCAAACCTCCCCCAGAATGAGCCGCTGCGGCTGGCTGGCTGGGAAAGTGCTGATTTATATGGGAAGATTCGCGCGGCGAGGGCGGGCGCGCCAAAGTACATCCTGCATGATGGGCCTCCGTATGCTAATGGGGCGATCCATCTGGGGCATGCCCTGAATAAGTGCATCAAGGACTTTGTGGTGAAGACCAAGACCATGGCCGGGTTCGACGCACCCTACGTGCCGGGTTGGGACTGCCACGGGCTGCCGATTGAGATCAAAGTGGATGAGCAGCTCGGCGGCAAAAAGCTGACGATGGACCCGGTGGAAGTTCGGAAGGCCTGCCGGGAGTATGCGGCGAAGTTTATCGACCTACAGCGGAGCCAGTTCAAGCGGCTGGGAGTATTTGGGCGGTGGGACAAGCCCTATGCCACGATGGATTTTCCATATGAGGCGAGCATTCTTGAGACGTTTTATGGGTTCTATGAGAAGGGCTATGTCTACAAAGGACTGAAGCCGGTCTATTGGTGCTCGCATGACCATACGGCGCTGGCGGAGGCCGAGGTGGAGTATGAGATGCATACTTCGCCGAGTGTTTATGTGCGGTATCGGCTAACGTCTGCGCCGGAGCACATTGATACGAGATTGCGAGGCAAGAAGGTCTGGACGATCATCTGGACGACTACGCCGTGGACGCTACCGGCGTCGCTGGCTGTGGCTTTCAATCCTGAGGTTGAGTATGTGGCGCTGGAGAGCGGCGAGGATGTTTACATCGTCGCAAGAGAGCTGGCGGCGGCAACGGCGGAGGCCTGCACGCTCGCGGGGGATTTGAAGAATGCTGTTGAGATCGCGAGCTTTCCAGGCGCGAAGATGAATCGCGTTACGTTTGCGCATCCGTTCCTGGATCGCGAGATTCTCGGTGTCAACGCGGACTATGTGACGACCGAACAAGGCACCGGTGCGGTGCATACGGCACCGGCGCATGGGCCGGATGATTTTGCGACTGGACAGCGGTATGGATTGCCTTTGACCTGCAACGTCGATGCACAGGGCAAGCTGCGGAACTACGATGGGCTACCCTTCGATGGGCTGTTTATACAGAAGGCTAATCCGGTGATCAAGGAGTTGGTGCGCGAGAAGGGTGCGCTGATGGGCGAGAGCGATCTTTTGCACAGCTATCCGCATTGCTGGCGCTGCCATAAGCCGCTGATCTTTCGGGCGACCGAGCAGTGGTTTATCGGGATGGAGACGCCGGTGCTTTCGCCAAAGGGTGAAGGTTCGACGTTCCGGCAAAGAGCGCTCGATGAGATCGAGCGCGTGACGTGGGACCCGGCCTGGGGTGAGGAGCGGATCAGCAACATGATCGCGACGCGACCGGACTGGTGCATCTCGCGGCAACGCATCTGGGGGGTGCCGATTGCGGTCTTCCTGTGCGAGAGATGCCATGAGCCGCTGAATGACGAGGCGATCAACAAGAGTATTGTGAAGCTGTTTGCGAGCGATGGCGCTGATGCGTGGTACTCGCGGAGTGTCGATTCCCTGCTGCCTGCGGGGACGGCTTGTAAGAACTGCGGGACAGTTATGGACTTTCGCAAGGAGATGGACATTCTCGATGTGTGGTTTGAGAGTGGCGCGAGCTGGCATGCGGTGCTGGATGTTGAGCCGGAACTGCACTGGCCTGCAGATCTTTATACCGAGGGCGGGGATCAGCATCGCGGGTGGTTTCACTCTTCCCTGTTGAGTTCGGTGGGGATTCGCGATGCTGCGCCTTACCGGATGGTGGCGACTAGCGGATGGACACTGGACGAGCAGGGGCGGGCGTTTTCGAAGTCACTGGGCAATGGGGTCGATCCTGTAGATGTGGCGAACAGGCTTGGCGGAGAGATCATTCGGCTATGGGTGGCATCAGTTGATTTCCGCGAGGATGTTGCAGCTAGTGAAGGCTTGATGCAGCGAGTTAGTGATAACTATCGCAAACTGCGGAATACGCTGAGGTTTTTGCTGTCGAATCTGTCGGACTTCGATCCTGTAGTCGATGAGGTTGCGTGGGCGGAGATGTTACCGCTTGACCAGTACATCCTGGCGCGGACTGCAGAGCTGGATGCGAAGGTGCGCGAGGCCTATGACGGCTTTGAGTTTCATCGGGCCTATCAGGCTTTGAATGAGTTTACGAATACGGACTTGAGTGCGCTGTATGCGGATGTGGTGAAGGACCGGCTATATACCTTGGCTCCGAAGAGCCTGGGACGCAGAAGCGCGCAGACTGCGATGTGGCGGATCTGCGAGGCGATGACGCGGTTGATTGCGCCGATTCTCTCGTTTACCGCAGATGAGGTCTGGCAGTTTCTGCCGAAGGTGGAAGCGCGTCCAGAGAGTGTGCATCTGGCGCTGTTTCCGGCTGTGGCGGAGATTGTGCCGGGAGCGATTGCTGGGCTTGAGGCAGATTGGGAGACGATGCTGGCGATTCGCGCAACTGTGATGGTTGAGCTTGAAGCGATGCGCGCGGCGAAGACGATTGGGAAGTCGCTGGAGGCCAGTGTGCAGGTGATTGCGGCGGAGGGCTCGCGCGAGGCTGAGGTGCTGGTGAAGTATGAGACGGCGCTGGCGGAGTTCTTTAATGTATCGCAGGCGACGGTGCAGGTTGTCGGTGCGACGAAGGATACGGCGGCGATGCTGGTGAGGACTTCCGTGGCAGATGGCGCGAAGTGCGGCCGGTGCTGGCGGGTGGTGCCGGATGTAGGCGCGGATGCGAGATGGCCAGTGGTTTGTGCGCGGTGTGCGGAGGCGTTGGACGCGATCGGGTTTGCGCCGATGCAGGGAGAGGTGGCGTAGTGCGCGACAAGCGTTGGTTGATGCTGTTGATTGCGATATTGGTGATTGTGCTGGATCGCGTGACGAAGCTTTGGATTGTGGCGAATATTCTGCCAGGTCATGCAATTGTGGTGATCCCGAAGGTGTTTCGGTTGACGCATGTGCTTAATACTGGCGCCGCTTTCAGTATGTTTGAAGGCGCGCAGCATCCGGAGATGGTGCGCAATGTTCTGATTGCCTTTTCGATCGCCGCGGTGATTGTAGTGATTGGTGTGCTTTGGAAGATGGGCCGGACGGTGTCGGTGATGTCGGTAGCACTGGCGCTGATTCTCGGCGGTGCTATTGGGAATCTTTATGACCGGGTGCATCTGTCATACGTGGTGGACTTTTTAGAGGTGCATATCGTGCACTATCACTGGCCGGATTTCAATGTAGCGGATTCAGCGATTGTGGTCGGAGCTTGTTTGTTATTGCTGGAGATGTTGCGTCCGCAGAGGGCTGAATAAGGAATGGCAACGATACAGGCCAACAATCAGATAACGATTCGCGGGGCGCGAACGCACAACCTCAAGGGGATCGACGTCGATATTCCGCATAACGCGTTGACGGTGGTGAGCGGCGTTTCGGGGTCAGGGAAATCTTCGCTCGCGTTCGATACGGTATATGCCGAAGGACAGCGGCGGTATGTGGAGTCGTTGTCGGCTTATGCGCGGCAGTTTCTTGAACGGATCGAAAAGCCTGATGTCGATTTCATGGATGGACTGGCGCCGGCGATTGCGATTAAGCAGAAGAACCAGACACGGAATCCACGATCGACTGTGGCTACGGCTACAGAGATCTATGACTATCTGCGATTGCTGTATGCGCGTTGTGGGACGGTGACTTGCCTGCACTGCGGCGGTGTGGTGCGGCACGACACTGTGGATGAGATTGTGGGACGGGTGTTAGAACAGCCGGAAGGGACGCGGGTTTATGCGCTGTTCCCTGTCGTTCGGCGTGAGGTAAAGCTGGAGGCTTTGGTAGGACCTTCGACTGAAGTGGAAGCTGTGGTGCCTGCGCCGAAGAAGACAGCCAAGACGAAGAAGGCTGCGGCACCGATTGCTGTGAATGTGACGGATGCTATCAAGGATCGTCTGGGTGAGCTGAGACGGCGAGGGTATGGGCGGCTCTGGCAGGCTTCGATTGATGGAGCTGGCGCAGGGAAGGTTGTGGAGTTTTCTACGCCGGAGTCGTTGCTGGAGTTAGACTTTGGTGCCGTGGAGACGCGGCCGATTTATGTACTCGCGGACCGGTTGGCGTTGTCGAGCGAGATTCGGTCGCGGTTAGTGGATGCGATAGAGACGGGCTATCGCGAGGCTGGAGAGATTGTGTTTCGGAGCGTGCCGCGTGAGGACGACGAGGCTGCTGTATCGATGCGGTTTTCGGCAGCGTTCGAGTGCTCGACGTGCCATCGCGCGTATCGCGAACCGGAGCCGAGGTTGTTCAGCTTCAACAATCCGTTTGGGGCTTGTCCGCGGTGCCAGGGGTTTGGGAACACAATTGATTTCGATCCGGGGCTGATTATTCCGGATAAGTCGAAGACTCTGGAAGAGGGCGCGATTGATCCGTGGACGAAGCCGAAGTATCGGACACATCATGGGGAGATGCTGCGGGCGGCGAAGGGTGCAGGTGTGCCGACGAAGGTGCCGTGGTTCGATCTGACGGAGGCGCAGCAGCGGTTTATCGAAGATGGTGGCAGTGGGTGGGGTGGAATTCGCGGGTTCTTTGCGGAGCTCGAGCGGAAGAAGTACAAGCTGCATGTTCGGGTGTTTCTGTCGAAGTACCGCGGATATGCGACGTGCCCAGATTGCCGTGGGCAGAGGCTACGGGCTGAGGCTCGCGCGGTGTTGCTTGAGGGCAAGAACATCTGTGAAGTGAGCGCACTGACAATTACGGCGGCTGAAGAGTTCTTTGATGAGCTCAAGCTGACGCCCGCACAGATGGAGATTGCGGGCAAGATTCTGGAAGAGGTGCGGCAGCGGGTGCACTTTCTGGAGCAGGTGGGGTTGGAGTATCTGACGCTCGACCGGTTGAGCTCGACGCTGAGTGGTGGCGAGTCACAGAGGATTCAGCTGGCGACTTCGCTCGGGTCAAGGTTGGTTGGAGCGCTGTATGTGCTCGATGAGCCTTCGATTGGATTGCATACGCGCGATACGGCGAAGCTGATTACGATTATGGAAGAGCTGCGGGATCTCGGGAATACGATTCTGGTCGTGGAGCATGATCCCGACGTGATTCGAGCTGCGGATTATCTGTTGGATCTTGGGCCGGGTGCGGGTGAGTTGGGTGGACGGTTGCTAGCTGCCGGAACTGTCGATGAGGTGCGGGAGAATCCGGCTTCGATCACGGGTAAGTATTTGAGTGGCCGCGCGAAGATCGTGGTGCCGAAGCATCGGCGAGAGTTGAGGCGAGAGAAGCTGGAGTTGAAGGGTGCACGGATACATAACCTGCGTGGCGTCGATATGGAAGTTCCTCTCGGGTTGTTGTGCTGCGTGACGGGAGTTTCAGGCTCGGGCAAGTCAACGATTGTGCACCAGGTGCTGTATCGGGGCTTGATGCAGGCGCTGGGGCAGACCGAGGGTGGGGATCCGGCGCATCTGTATCGTGAGCTTTCGGGTGTGCAGTATCTGAACGATGTGGTGCTGGTTGACCAGTCGCCGATTGGGCGGACGCCGCGGTCGAATCCCGTGACGTACATCAAGGCGTTTGATGCGATACGCGAGTTGTTTGCGGCGCAACCGGATGCGAAGCGGAAGAACCTTTCGGCTGGGTCGTTCAGCTTCAATGTTCCGGGTGGACGTTGTGATGTCTGCGAAGGCGATGGAACGGTGACCGTCGAGATGCAGTTTCTCGCGGATGTTGAGTTGCCTTGCGAGGAGTGCAACGGAACGCGGTACAAGTCTTCCCTGCTGGAGATCAAATACAAGGGTAAGAACATCCATGACGTGCTGGGGATGACGGTGAAGGAGGCGCTCGTATATTTTGCGGGGCATTCGAAGATCGTGGATAAGCTGGCCGTACTCGATGAGGTTGGCCTTGGCTATGTGCGGCTGGGGCAGAGTGCAACGACACTCAGCGGTGGTGAGGCGCAGCGCGTGAAGCTGGCGCAACATCTGGCTTCGACACGTGCGGGTTCGCTGGTTGGCGCGAGCGGCGCCAAAGGTGAGGCGAAACGGGCGGCGAGCAGAATTCTTTACATTCTGGATGAGCCTACGACCGGATTGCACTTTGAGGATGTGGCGAAGCTGCTGGCAGCGTTCAACAAACTGATCGATGGAGGCGGATCGCTATTGGTGATCGAGCACAATCTGGATGTGATCAAGTGCGCGGATTGGGTGATCGATATGGGGCCGGAGGGTGGATCTGGTGGTGGGCAGATTGTGGCTACAGGCACTCCGGAACAGATTGCGAAGGCTAAGGGATCGCACACTGGGCATTGGCTGGCGCCAGTGTTACGAGGCGAGATTGTGAATAGCCGGGAAGTGGCTTGATGAGACGTTTGCTTGCGGTTTGCCTGGTGCTGGGTTGCAGTGTGGGAAGGGCGCAGTTGCCGGCGGGGACGCATGAGGCGGATGATACCTCGCGCGAGGATGCTGTGAATGCGCGGATTCGCGACGCCGAAACGGACCTTGAGAAGCAGGATTACAAGGGCGCGACGGTGAAGCTGAAGGCGCTGGCGGTGGATCGTCCGAAGGATGCGCGGGTGCTGTATGACCTCGGGTATGCGGAGGAGCGCGATGGGGATGAGACTGGGGCAGTGGCGGCTTATGCCGGGGCGATTGCGGTTGATCCGGCGATGGGCGAGCCGCGGGTAGCGTTGGGGTTGATGGATGCTCGTGCGGGGCGAATGGAGAAGGCGCATGAGGAGTTGCTGGGGGCGGCGAACCTGACGGCGGAGGCTCCGGTACTGCGTGGGCGAGCGCTGAGGGCGCTGGCATCGATGGATGAGACGTCGCATCCGGATGCGGCTCGTGAGGAATTGCTGGCGGCGGTGAAGCTGACGGGTGAGACGCCGGAGGATGTGTTGATGGGCGCTGATCTGGCTGCTGCCGCGGGTGACGATGCAGATGCGGAGGCGGCTTATCGGCGGGCGTTGGCTGTTGAGCCAGAGAATGTGGATGCTGTAGCTGGATTGGCGCGTGTGCTGGTTCGGCAGAAGAAGATGGGTGAGGCGGAGACGCTGCTTGCGACGGCGTTGAAGTCGCATCCAGATGATCCTAGAGTGGTATCGCAATTGGCGGTTTTGTACGCGGCGGAAGACAAGGCAGCTTTGGCGATTCCGCTGATTGAGAAGCTGAGAGCTTCGCGTGCGGCATTTGCAGCGGATGCTGGATTGACCGCGATGCTGGCGCATCTTTATGAGCTCGTAGGAAAGAATGCTGAGGCTGAGGCGCTTTATCGGACTTTGATTGCGGAAAATCCGAGTGATGCTTCGTTGTTGGATGACCTGGGTGGCGTACTGGTGAAGGAGATGAAGTATGCGGACGCCGAGGTGGTGCTGACCAAGGCTGTGACAATGCGGGATGGATTTGCGGACCCGAAGGATTGGGGTGCTGCGGCGGAGCATCTGGCGTATGCGGCGTCGAAGAATGGGCAGCCGAAGGTTGCGTTGCAGGCGCTGGAGGAGCGGAATACGGTATTGCCGAACTCGGCTGCGGCGCTGTATCTGGAGGCGATCTCGCATGATGCGCTGCATGAGACGAAGGCGGCGATTGTGGCCTATAAGGCGTTTCTGGCGATGGCTGCGGGGAAGTTTACGGATGAGGAGTTCAAGGCTCGGCATCGGCTGGTGGCTCTGGAGCATGAGAAATAACGATGGCCGCGGTGCGTGATAGGCTGGGCGAAGTCGTGTCGCTTCCTGCCCTTCCTGCTGTTTCGTCGGCGCTGATCTCGATCTTTGAGCGGGAGTATCGGGAGCTGCGTCCGAGGGCTCCGATGCCGCAGTTGGAGATCAAGTTTCGGCGGTTCACGAGCCTGAATACAACGATCCGTTTGCGCGAGGGAAAGCTGATTGTGAGGCTTTCCGATCTGCTGGAGCATGCGCCGGAGACAATCCATCATGCGATTGCTCATATCCTGCTGGCCAAGCTTTATCGAAAACCGATTGAGCCGGTGTATGCCGACCGATACCGGCGATATACGCAGTCGGAGGCGGTGTCGAAGCAGGCAGAACGGATTCGGCAGACGCGGGGGCGGAAGCGGATCAGCTCGCCGAAGGGGCATCTGTGGGACTTAGATGAGGTCTTTGAAGCGGTGAATAAGCGGTTCTTTCATGGACTGCTGGGGCGGCCTACGCTGACGTGGAGCGCGCATGTGGCCAAACGGATGCTTGGGCACTATGATGCGGCGCACAACACGATTGTGGTAAGCCGGGTGTTCGACCGGCCGGGGACGCCGCGGTATGCGATTGAATATCTGCTGTATCACGAGATGCTGCACCTGAAGCATCCGGTTAGGGTGAAGGCCGGGCGGCGGTGTGTGCACTCGAAGGAGTTCCAGGCGGAGGAAAGGCTATTTCCGGAGCTGGAGCTGGCTCGGGCTTATCTGAAACGGCTATAGCCTGTCCCCGATGTTGCGGTCTTGATAGCCAACTGGCTTAGAATGTTAGCTCTGGGGCGGGAATGCCAAGTAAGGCTTGTTGTCCATGCCTCCAAGGATGAAGTCTTGGAGCCCTAAGTTCTTGGGTCGTCGGCTAGTTTTGGAGCCCATTGCTTGTTGGCCTTGATGGCCCAGAGCATGACGAAGATACCGACTAAGGAGCTTCCGAGGGCAGCAACTTGGGCGTTCGACATGGTGTGGCCGAAGTAGAGCTTGGGATTGATGCGGACAAACTCGACTAGGAAGCGGCCGATGCCGCTGAGAACGAGGTAGAGACCAGTGAGCCAGCCGATTGGCTTGTACTTCTTGCCCAACTGCCAGAGGATCCAGAAGATGACGAGGGCGTACAAAAGCTCGTAGATGGGTGTGGGCTGGACGAGAGCGTCCGGCGGGTTGGGTGGGACCAGGGCGTTGAACTTCATGTGGACGCCCCATGGGAGCGTGGTATTGATACCGTAGTCGCCGTCGCCGGAGGTGAGGCAGCCGATGCGTCCTACGCCGTAGCCGATGGCAGCGGCTGGGGCAGCGAGGTCTAACATTCTGATTCCGCCAACCTTTGCGCCCTGCGTGCCTTCGAGAGGACCGGCGAAGCGAGTGATTCTTCCCTGCCAGAGGAGCATGGCGATGCCGGCAAGGAGGCCACCGAACCAGGCAAAGCCTGCCTGAAACCAGTGCAGGAAGCCGAAGAGGATCTCCGTGGGGTGATGCCAAGTGGGAAGCATGATCTGACGCCAGGCGGCGGTGAGCTCATGGATGTTCTGGAGCTCGTGCCAGGCTTTGGCACCGGCGATTCCGGCGAGGGTGACGAGCGCAACGATGCCGAGAGCATCGCCGTCTACTTTGAAACGCATGAAGTTCTTATGCAGGACTACTGTTGCGCAGACAGCGGCAAACCAGAGAAGCAGCCCGAAGGTGCCAATGTGAGCGGAACCAATATTAATAAAAGGGTACATGTCCTCTTGAGTATATCGGGACTGAGAGGCTGGTAGCGATGATGGGGCTAAACCGGTAGTGGGTCAGTTTGAATCTGGATGATTTTTGACTAAGTCCGCACACATCTGGATGGCTGGGAGTGCGGAGGTGTAGACCCCCTTGGACGTGTAGCAGAGCTGGCCTGTTTTCGTGTCCATTGCAAGCGCGCCTGCGGGTATATCTTTCGATATTTCGGAGGGATTGGGGACCAACACGAAACGCTGATAATTAACGGAGGAGGAGGATGCGGAACATCCTGTAAGGAGCAGAATGAGAGCTAGGGAAAGCGGCTTCATGCGCGTATTTTAGCAGTCCTCGAAGCCTCTTCCCACCGCGAAGATGGTGAGAAACACATGCTTCTATCGGCCGGGGTGCGCTTAGCGCGTTATACCCCTGTTAAAAGGCGTAGCGTCTGCGCCGCTGCACAAAAGCCGCTGTTTTCCTCATGTGGATTGCGCTACCCTATTGGAATGCCGATGCCGTTGCCCGAGTTTGTCCCGCCAGGAACCATGGATGTACTTTTTTCTACCGAACAGATTGCCGAACGTGTTGCTGCACTGGGCAAGGAGATCTCCGACGAGTATGCCGGAGAGTCGATTGTGTTGATCGGCGTGCTGAAAGGGGCGGCTATTTTTCTGGCCGACCTGGCACGCGCGATAACGGTGGACAACACGTTTGATTTCGTTGCAGTGTCGAGCTACGGGCGCGCGCGCGTTTCGTCGGGTGCGGTGAAGCTGATCAAGGACATCGATAACCCGATCGAAGGACGGCACGTGATCATCGTCGAGGACATTCTCGATACCGGGTTGACGCTGAATTATCTGCGCGACCTGATGCTGCAGCACAAGCCGGCGTCGCTGAAGATTGCGACCTGCCTGGATAAGCCGGAGCGCCGGCTGGTGCCGATTGAAGCGGATTTTGTGTGCTTCAAGATTCCGAACCGATTTGTGATTGGGTATGGGATGGACTATGCCGAGCGGTATCGCGGCGTGCCAGATATCCGGTTGATGCCGGAGAATCCTCCGGGGCACTAAGAAGCAGACAGTAGAGGGTAGACAGTAGACAGCGAGAAGATCAACTCGGGTTAAAATGGGGCATGGCTTCAGCTGCACATGCTTCCTCTTCTTCTACGACACAGATTATTCGGCCGGCGCGTGGGTTTCGCGGGTCTTTGACGCTGCCTGGCGATAAGTCTATTTCGCATCGGTATGCCATGTTGGCGGGCTTTGCTGAAGGCACGTCGCGGCTGACGAACTTCTCCACGGGCGCCGATCCGCACAGTTCCCTTGCCTGCATGGAAGCTATGGGCGCGAAGGTTTCTCTTGAGGGTGCGACGATTTCCGTGACCGGCGTGGGTGGCGCGTTGCAGCAGCCGAAGGGTGACCTGGATTGTGGGAACTCCGGCTCGACCATGCGGATGATGGCGGGGCTGGTGGCTTCGCAGAAGGGTACGTACCGGTTTGTGGGCGATGAGTCGCTGACCGTGCGGCCGATGGAGCGGATTCGCAAACCGCTGGAGGCGATGGGCGCGCGGATTGAGTTGACCGATGGCCATGCGCCGATGACGGTGCATGGTGGTTCGCTGAAGGCGATTGATTTTGAGGCTCCGATTGCGAGTGCGCAGGTGAAGACAGCTGTGCTGTTTGCGGGGCTTGGTGCGGCGGGGACGACGTCGTTTGCGGAGTCGGTGAGGACGCGAGACCATAGCGAACATGCGCTGCGGGCGTTTGGTGTGGAGCTGGAGCGACGCGAGAACCGGATTTATATCGAAGGCGGTCAGAAGCTGAAGGCGGTTGATGCCACGGTGCCGGGCGATATGTCTTCGGCGGCGTTCTTTTTGTGTGCAGCGTTGTTGTATGAGGACTCGAACCTGGTGCTGGACCTTCTGGGGATGAATCCGACGCGCGCTACGCTGCTGGATGCAATCAGCGCAATGGGTGGAATGATCAAGGTGCTGGACGTGCAGGAGCAGCATGGCGAGATGGCCGGGACGATCCAGGTGCAGCGCGGGTTTGGCGGCTTCAAGGGGATGGAGATCTCGGGGTCGCTTTCGGCGCAGTTGATCGACGAACTGCCAGTGATTGCGGCGATTGGGCCGTATAGCCGCGACGGCATTCGGATACGCGATGCGAAAGAGCTGCGGGTTAAGGAGTCTGACCGCATTGCGCTGGTGGTGAAGAACCTGCGCGCGATGGGCGCGGAGGTTATTGAGCATGAGGATGGAATGGATGTTCCAGGTGGGCAGACGCTGCACGGCGGCGTGATCGACTCCGGGCTGGACCACCGGATTGCGATGGCGTTTTCGATTGCGGCGCTGCGGGCTGAGGGTGAGACGGAGATTCAAGGCGCAGATGCGGCGAAGATCTCGTTTCCGGAGTTCTTCGACCGGTTGGATGAGCTGGCTATACGCTAACGCAGAGGATGTGAAGCTATGCCGAAACATCTGTTGCTGGCGACGCTGGAAGACTCTGCGGATGTAAAGAGCTGGAGCGGTATTCCCTTCTCTCTGCGAGTTGCACTGGAACATCAGGTAGATCGGCTGACATTGTTTCGTCCGTCGAAGCCGAGACGCGATCCGTTGAATGTGGCGCTGCGGCTTGGGCTGGGCGGCAATCCGGCGTGGTGGCCGCTGTTGATGACGGAGGCGACGCTGCGGCAGAACGCTCGCGAACTGGTGGCCGCGGTGAAGACAAGTGGCGCGGATGCTGTGCTTTCGATCTCCAGCCATTGTGTTGCGCGAGTCAATCCGTTTCCTGTTCCGACGTATATGTTCAGCGATTCGCCATGGCTTGCCTGGAAGGAAGCCTATGCGGAATATGAACCGATGCCGCTACGGGGGAAGGCATTTGCTCGTGCGGAGGCAGAAGCGGCAGCACGATGCAGTGGATTGTTCTTTGGGTCAGCGTGGGCGACCTGCGAGGCGGAGAGGCTTTACTTTGGAGGCAGGGCCACAGACGAACAACGGGGGCGATTGCATGTGACTCCGCTGGGAGCAAACTGGCGGCCAGAGGTTAGCACAGAGAGCTTGCTTGAGTCCGTGCATGGACGGCTGCGCGAACGGCTGGACCTGCTGTTCGTTGGAAGGGATTGGGAGCGCAAGGGCGGGCCGCTTGCCGTGCAGGTCGTGGAACGGCTTCGTGCGGCGGGTGCAAATGCTTGCCTGCAGCTTGTGGGATGCAGGCCGGAGTTGCCGGCTGCGCTTACCAAGGGCGATCAGCCGGCTGTGCGGGTGCATGGAGCGCTGTATCAGAATGTTCCGGCAGAGAGAGCGCAGCTGCATGAGCTTTTTTTGAAGTCGCATCTGCTGCTGGTACCGACAAAGGCGGAGTGCTTTGGGATTGCGTTTGCAGAGGCGCAGGCGTTTGGGTTGCCGCCGGTGTCGAGAGCGATACAGGCTTTGCCGTCGGTTGTGGCGGATGGCGAGACTGGGTTGCTGATGGCGCCGGATGCCACGGCGGAGACTTATGCCAATCGTATCCTGGGGCTGATGGGTGATTGGGCCGGTTATCTAGAGATGGCGGAGCGTGGGATTGAGCGCGCGGCTAAGGTTACGAGCTGGGATGTGATGGCGGAGAGCATGGCGCGGGTGATCTTCGGCGATTGAGGCTCAGGCCTTGCCTGTAAGCTGATGCAGGAGCTCGACCCAACGGTTGCCGTACTGTTGCCAGCCGCCGAGCTGCTGCACGCGGATGATGGCGGCTTCGCTCATGCGCTGCTGGAGTATGGGGTCGTCGGCTAGCTGTTGTAGCATCGTGGTGAGCGCCGGGACGTCGGGTGATGGGAGGATGAAACCCTGCACGCCGTCTTCAAAGAGATCTTCGGCGCCGGTGGCTTCGGTTGCGATGACGGGGCAGCCACAGGCCAACGCTTGACCCTGCACGAGGGCGAGGCCTTCTTCGATGGATGGAAGCATGAGGACGTGGCTGGTGCTCATGATGTGTGCAAGATCAGATTGAGTGACGGCGCCAAGGATCTCGACATTTTCCTGCGGCAGGCTGGGGAGTAGGGCGGAGATCTCCGGAGACATACTGCCAACAATGCGGAGACGCTTGTGGGGATGCTTGAGGGCGGCGAAGGCTTGCAGTAGATATGGGATGCCTTTGCGCAACGCAACGGCGCCGACGAAGAGGACTTCGAAGCGGTCTGATGGAGGATCGGCGACCTTCTGGAAGCGTTCAAGGCGAACGCCGTAGGGGATGCTGTAGACCTTGGCGGGGTCGATGCCTTCGGCGATGAAGGTGCGGCGTACGAGGCGTGAAGGGACGACGATGGCGTCTGCCTGATCGTAGAGCTTGAGCTCGCGGACCATATCTTTGGCTTCGTTGGGCTCGTAGGTGAAGCCCCAGCGTTTGTACTCCTGCTGAAGGGCGCGATATTGATAGGCGCGGTGCGTGGAGCCGCGATCGACGATGAACTTGCCGCCGCGGTCCTGGACTTTTTTACCGGCCCGGAGGGCAGCACCGGAGAGCGCGATGAGGGCGTCGCACTCGGGGACGCGGGGAGTGAGCCACGCATCGAAGGCGACGGCGTTGTAGTAGGAGATTGAGGAGCTGAGGTTATCGGAGAGCAACCCCCGGCTGGCCAGCAGGTAGGCCGTGGTGTGAACCCACGGGAAGGTTTCGACATACTCGCGGGGGACGCCTTCGCGCTCAAGGCGGCGCCAGGGGAAGGTGGAGTAGATGCGTTTTAGGTGGCCGTGGGCGAGTAGCTCGCGGGCGAGGTCAAAGTGGTGGAAGGTGCCGAAGGTAGCCTGGAGTATCTGCATCGTCGAGTCGCGGCGCAAGCGCTACATCTTGTAGCGGCCCATCTCGTCGTCGTTGAGATTCTCAAGCCAGCGGCGGAGGTCGTCGGGAGCGAGCGAGGTAGAGCCGCCAGAGGCCTGGCGGGCGTGCTCGAGGAGTTGCTTGGAGACGAAGATGGGGCAGTCGCTGCGGAGGGCCAGCGCAATGGCGTCGGAGGGCCGAGCGTCGAGGGCGACGACTTCCCCGCCCTGGTCCATCCAGATGGTGGCATGGAAGGTGTCTTCGCGGAGGGCTCCGACGACGACGCGGGTGACGCGGGCGTTGAGTCCATGGATAACGTTGCGGAGGAGATCGTGCGTCATCGGGCGAGGGGTGGTGGCCTTTTCGATCTCGAGGGCGATGGCATTGGCTTCGAAGAGCCCAACCCAGATGGGGAGGACTACTTCGCCGGCGAGATCGTTGAGGACGACGATGGGCATCTTCGTGGAGGGATCCATCATGAGGCCGCGAATGCGTACTTCGACGTCAGGCTGGGAGGCTTCCAGCGTCTCGGGCTCGGGCTTGAAGCCGGGCAGGTGCATGAGAGTTAGTGTAACGCGGAGTGAGGGTTCAGGGCCCAGCGCACAGTATCCAGCGAATTTAGGCGGTCGCCTCGACAAAGCGTGCATTGAGCGCGGCCTGGGCAATTGCGGCTACAGAGGGTGCGGATGGCGCGGTGACCGCTTCGCCGACCAAAGAACTGGGGAAGACCTGGGTAACGCGGACGTCGAGATAGCTGCCTATCGGCGCGGGTACGTCGCAGGTGAAATTGACCGTCTTGTTTTGCGAAGAGCGGCCGGTGATCTGGCCACGGTTGTTGGCGCCGTGCTCCACCATGACTTCGAGGGTCTGGTCGAGATGGCGAGCATAGTTTTCGCGTTGAATCTCGCGTTGGCGGGCGTTGAGGATGGCCAGGCGCTCGATCTTGACCTCTTCGGGGATGGAGTCGTGCATGTGGATGGCCGGAGTGTTGGGGCGCGGGGAGTACTTGAAGCCGAATATAGCGTCGTAGTTGACGGCTTCGAGAAGAGTGATTGTGTCCTCGAAGTCCTTGTCGGTCTCGCCGGGGAAGCCAACGATGATGTCTGAGGTGAGCGAGATATCGCGCTTGGCGGCCTTGGTCCAGGCGATGCGCTCGAGGTACCAGTCACGGGTGTACTCGCGCTGCATGGCGCGGAGGACATCGGTGCTGCCGGATTGGACGGGCAGGTGGATGTGGTCGCAGAGTGCGGGCATGGCGTCGATGGCGTCGACGATGTCCTTGGTGAAGTGGCGCGGGTGCGAGGTGGTGAAGCGGACGCGCTTGATGCCGTTGACCTCGCCGACGGCGCTGAGAAGCTCGGCGAAGGTGCGCTTCCCGCTGGGGTCGTGGTAGCTGTTGACGTTCTGGCCAAGAAGCTGGATCTCGGTGAAGCCCTGCTGGGCGATCATCTGGGCTTCGGCGAGGACCGAGGCCGAGGTGCGGCTGCGCTCTTTGCCGCGCGTGTACGGGACGACGCAGTAGCTACAGAATTTATCGCAGCCTTCGATGATGGTGATATAGCCGCGATGGGGGTTGGTGCGGGCGGTGAACTCCGTGTCGAAGGTCTCTTCGGTCTGGCGGTCGTCGAGGCCGGTGATACGGGTCTCGCCGGCTTCGAGACGCTCGAGCATTCCCGGAAGATTGCGGTAGCTGGAGGAGCCGACGACCATCGAGACGTAAGGCGCCTTCTCGAAGATCTTTTCGCCCTCTTGTTGGGCGACGCAGCCGAGGACGGCGAACTTTTTGCCTTCGCCCTGGAGCTTCTTGTACTCGTTGAGACGATGGAAGACCTTTTGCTCGGCTTTATCGCGGATGGAGCAGGTGTTGTAGAGAATCAGTCCGGCGTCGGCTTCGTCGGTGACTTGCGCATAGCCTTCGCGGACGAGGGTTCCAACGACTTTTTCCGAGTCGTGAGCGTTCATCTGGCAGCCGAAGGTTTCGATGTAAAAGGTCTTCATAAAGGAGAGATCAGAGAATAGAGATCAGGTAACAGTATAGAGGCTGGAGCTACTGTCGAGCGAGTACTGCGCCAGCCAGGAAAGACCTCGCGGATTTCCACGAGGTCTTCTGGCTTGCAGCGAACTTATTTCTAGTGCTGGATAGTCAATGCGAAGAAGTGAACGTCCGAAGCGCCACTGGTCGTACCGGAGCTCTGGTTGTAGTTCCCTGCCTTGAAGTAGCTGAGCGGCGCGTCCAGAGAGTAGGTGTTGAGGTTCGAGTACCAGACGCCGTTCACTTCTACGGTGAGTATGTTGTTGTAATACTCGATCTCATAGCTGAAAGTCTGGCCGATCGGCACATTGCCCATCGAGGTGTAGACCTCGTCGTCGCCGGAGCGGGTCTGTTCCACGCCAAGGGAGATGTTGCCACCCTGATCGTAGTAAAGCTCGCAGACAGGCTTGGTAGAGACGCTGGAGTCCATGTGGATCTGCCCGATGACGGTGCCGCGCGAGCTTGGATCTGCCTGCATGACGGCAAGCGTCGCCTTCATGCGGTTGGTCGCGTTATTGGGACTCCAACTGGAGGTTTCGGCGAGTTCCGTACGGCAGTGGGTAGAGTTGGGCGTGGTGACGCAGCCAGTCTCCGAGGGGCTGCCCGGAACCTTCATCACCATGGCTCCGTCGCCGCTTTCGGTGAAGAAGTAGTGGTGTCCGGGGTCTTGGTAGCCGTTGTCGCCCTGGAGCGCAGAGCTATAGATCGTAGTCGGGTCGCCGGTTGAGCCAGTAGGAAGCTGAAGGTTCCAGTACTCCATGTCAAAGTTGCCCCCGGGAGCGTAGCTGGGGTTGAGGGCCCAGATGGCGAGCGGGGTGAGGACTGCTACGCCGAGTGTGGCGATAAGCCAACGATAAGACCGTTTCTTTCCGGACTGTTCCATAGAGCTACCGGCATTTTCGAAGATGTGCGACATTTGTGTCTCCTTGAGGGGTGAGTGAGGCGTGTTCTGCGGCCAACAATCATTTTTGGCCAAGGAGACCGGGGGGAAATCCGCGAGGGAAATTGATGCAGGGTCAATCTGCGTACCTTTAAACGGCACAACAGTACCCCAGGCCATACGAGTATGGCAATAGTTCAAGCGGTTTTATTAAGGTTTATTTGAAATATATAGCTTTTTATTACCTAGACAATCGGTTGTTTGATGTTCATGGGGTCCACGGCATAGCCCGGCGCGAGCAACCGCATGCGGCGCCGCGGAATGGCAAACAAAGGGGATATGAGAGGATTAGCCGCGTTCGTAGTGGAACAGAAGTTCCTGCTCGCTGGTCACCGGCACACCATTGCGAGTGGCAGGCTGAAAGGTCCAGTGCTGAATGGTGGCCAGGACGGTCTCGTCGATGCCGTGGCCCAGACCGCGCTGCATGGTGAACTTTGCGACGTGGCCTTCAGGGTCAATAACAATATCTACGACGACATCGCCACGCGTGCCGGAGGGCAGCTTCGAGAGATCAGGCGCGGGGACGGGATGTACGAGGAGCGAGGCAATCTTGATGTCACCCTGGCCGAGAGCGTCATTGCCGGAACTGTCGTTCGTGGTGAGCGATGTGGCGGACGCGGAGATCGTGGACGGCGGCGGGATGCTCGGCACATGCAGCGATGGAAGCGGGTCGTGCGCCGGCTTTGGAGGCTGGGCGTGGGCCTGCAGCGCTGCGATGGACTGCGAGCCCGTTCCCGGATCGTAGGTGAGCAGCAAGCGCTGGCCGTTGAGGTTACCGGGAAGCGCCGTGGCCTTTAGGATGGGGACTCGGTGGATGAAGAAGAGAGAGAGGACGACGACGTGGGCGCCGACGGACACCAAGGCCCAGGGATTGCCGAGGCTTCGGCGGTCTGAGGAGGCAGTGGCGATCTGGGACAGCGGCGCGGTGCTGGGCATCGTGGACTTCCCCTGCTTTTAGTATAGATCGTCGATTTTCAGGTTATGCACTTGGGGCTTGCAGGTTATAGAACTGGCAGTGCATGATGAATGGCACGAGCAATGGGAACGATCATCATTTGGGACCAGGAAAGTCAGACACGCCGGATTTTGCAGCCAACGAGTCTTGAACCGTGTAAGACCTATATCCTTCGTGCTGAACAATAGAAAGGGGTTTCTTGGCTATCAATCGGTACGTTGTGCGCAGTACGTTCGTGGGCGCTCTGGGTGGGTTGCTCTTCGGGTTCGATACAGCGGTGATCTCTGGAACGACGACCGGACTGACGCGGGCCTTCGGGTTGGTGAACACCCACCTCAGTGTCCTTGGCCGGTCGTTCACGCTGTCCGAGCTGGGCGTTACGGTTTCGATTGCGCTCTTTGGCACCGTAATCGGCGCACTCACGGCTGGCTCGCTGGGGCAGCGTTACGGCTCGCGAGAGATGCTGCGGCTGACCGCGATCCTTTATGTGATCTCGTCGATTGGCTGCGCGTTCGCGCCAACATGGACGTTCTTTCTGGTCGCGCGATTTCTAGGGGGCCTGGGTATTGGTGGATCGTCAGTGCTCGGACCGGTTTATATTGCGGAGCTTGCACCGCCTCATCTACGCGGAAGGTTGGTCGGGACTTTTCAGATCAATATCGTGATCGGCATCCTGCTGGCATATCTCTCCAACTACCTCATCGTGCTGATGAACCTTGGTGCAACGGAGTGGCGCTGGGAGCTTGGTGTCGCCGCCGTTCCAGCATTAATCTTCTTCGGCCTGCTCTTCGGAATCCCGCGCAGCGCGCGTTGGCTTACGACGCAGGACAGGCTGGATGAGGCCCTCGCCGTTTTGAAGCTGATGGGCACGCCGAACTCCGAGGCTGAACTGGCGGACATACGGGAGTCGCTGCACATGGAGCGTAGCCACGAACAGGCTTCTCTGCTGGAGCGCGTCGGCGGCAGGTTTCGCTACGGCAAGCCTATGTTTCTCGCGATTGCGATTGGGGCGTTCAACCAACTCAGTGGCATCAATGCCATCCTCTATTACCTGAACGACATCTTCGCCGCAGCCGGCTTTAGTCGCGTGTCGGGCAACGTTCAGGCTGTGGCGATCGGTGCGATGAACCTGGTGGCAACGCTGGTTGGCATGGCGTTGATCGACCGCGTTGGGCGTAAGAAGCTGCTGTTGATCGGCGCAGTGGGTACGGCGATTTGCCTCTCGCTGGTGGCGGCAATCTTTGCGACGAAACAACATCAGGCTCTGCTGGTATGGGCATTGGTTGCTTATATCGCGTTCTTTGCGATCTCGCAGGGAGCCGTGATCTGGGTCTATATCAGCGAGATCTTTCCAACACGCGTGCGGGGCAAAGGGCAGAGCCTGGGCTGCGGAACGCACTGGATCATGAACGCCGCGCTTTCGCTGATCTTCCCGGCGATCGCGGCGAAGTCGGGGGCATATCCGTTTATCTTCTTTGCGGGCGCAATGGTTGTTCAATTCTTCGTTGTGCTTCTGTTCTTCCCGGAGACCAAGCAGGTGTCGCTGGAAGAGCTGCAACGAAAGCTGAATATTGTGTAAGCACGAACGGTTCAGAACTTCGTTACGTCGAAGGTTCCCATGTTCCCGTTCAGTGCATCGCGCACGACGAAGCGCAGCCGTACGGCCTCGGGCGGCAGAGGAATCGCCAGTGTGAAGCTTGCGCCCTCGTTTGGTTTGCCGCGGTTGAAGGTCTCTTCGTGGGCCACGTGGCCGATCAGCTTGCCTTTGGAGTTGTACCAGGCGGCGGCTACGGTCGCCTCTGCGTGCTGCTCTCCGCCCGTTCCCGGGTCGCTCCAGCCAATTCCCTTCTCCTCCGCGTGAATGGCGTACTCACCCTTGGAAGTCTTCTCCGCCTTGAGCTCGAGCCCGTTGTAGGAGATCGTTGTCGTCAGTGCAGCCGACAGATCTAGTTGCAGATTCGCCCTGACCTGTTTAGCGGACATGTCTTTGTCGAGCACCGGGTTCATATCGGCGGCGCTCGCCGGATAGTAGCCTTCCCGGGTGGTGGCGCGCAGGTTCCGGTCTTTCATCAGGATGCGGATGTTGCGGAACTTCAGCGAGTCGTCGCTCTTATTAGTCGGAGCGTACGACATCGTGTAATACTCCTGCCCCTTGTCGATACCTTCGCCGATGATGTTGTTGAGATCGTTGCGCCCGGTGTAGGCGATGCCGCCTGTCGCAGGCGCAAAGTTTGAAAAGGAGACTGCGCCTTCGCCGAAGGGATCGGCGCCGGCCTCGTTACCGGCCGAGTTGAGATCGTCGGGAGTGTCAGCCTCTACACTTGCAACCTGGTCCGCGGTTGGGTTGATGGTGTACATCGTAATGCGCGCCGCGAGCAGGCGGTCGGTGGCCTGCCGAATAGCCGTTTCGATCGTATCCGCCTCATCCTGCGGTAGCCCGACGAGGTTAGCCGAAGGAAAGCCGTTGCCGACCCATATAAGGTTCTTTCTGCCGGGCGTTCCTGTGGTCGCCTGGGCAATCTGCCGAAGTGCCGCAAGATTTTGTCCCATGCGCTCCACGGCACCCGGCCCGGAATTGTGGCTGCCTTCCATTCGCCACGGAAACTCAGGCATGTGCTTCTTTACGGCTTCTATCAAGGCGTCGCGGTCCTGGGTGTAGTCATGCATCTGCTGAAACGTTGTGTTGCTTGCGACCAGCAGAACAGTAGGCTCCTTCAATACCGCAGGCTGCGATTGCAGGTACTTCAGCATCATCTGCCGCGAAAAGCTCATGTCCTCGAACCGCGAGTTCAGTTCGTCCAGTACGAGCAACGTTACGGGAGCATCACCAATCTTCCTCAGGTCCGCCGCCGAATTTACGATAGCCGTCGCACTGACTGGCATAAGATGCTGGCTTGGTGGCTCGAAGCTGCGAATGGTCTGCGGGACTTTATCTTCGTAGATCTGAAAATCATCGGGCTTCAGGTCGTCACGATGAACGAGGTTCCCTTTCTTGTCGGTCACCACGACATCCAGCACAACGATACGGGCTACAACCTTGATGGTCGAAGGCACATAGCCGGCGGGGTTTTCGGCCTGGGCGGCAGGATCTTGTTTCTGCTGGCTGGTTGCATTCCGCGGGATCATCCCGGACAGAGCAAATAAAACAGCCGTGATCGCTACGTGTTGCAGAAACTTTGGCATCTGGATCCTTCGTAATTCCATAAATAGTTGGTTCCAGTGTAGACGCGAGGAGGGAGAGATTTGTTGCGGTGCTCTCCGTCAAAGCCTTGAACGTTCACTTCGAATGCATTCTTAAGGCGAAACGGCGGGCATGATTGCCCGCCGTTTCTTTTCGAGAAACCAACTTAACTTTTAGCGTTTGTTGAAGTGATAGATGGTACCGATGCTAAAGGTCTTGGGATTGAACTGACCGCCGAGAGCGTAGTACTGCGAGTAGCTATAGTCCGCAACGAGGTCGAAACGTGGGGATATGCGTTTTCCAACGCCTGCGTTGACCTGGAATGTAGAGTCCGTGGTGACGCCCTGATTTGTCGGATCGTTATAGCGGGCGAAGCCAACCATGAACTCTGCGTATGGCGCCAGCCCATGCTTCATCGCGACGGTAAAACGCGGACCAACTGTGACGCCGTTCATGCTCTCTCCGGATTTCCGAACAAAACGTCCCTGAATGTCTCCGCTCAGAACAACATGGTGAAACGTAGGGCCATCGATAAGAACGCCAGTCGTTGCACCGTAGAGCAGATCAGTCATGTAGGCATTGTGCAGGTCTGTGATGCTGAACTCCCCATAGACCGCTGCCTGTGCGTGGGAAGCTCGCGGCGTTGCAAGAGTCAAGAGCAGTACGATAGCCGCAAACAGGCTATAAAAACGGTTGTGTGCCACTGATAGTCCTTTCATTGTCCTTGCCTATTCTTGACCAGTAATGCCAGGAGCCGCAACCTTAAAGTTGACCACCGCACTCGCGGATGCACCCCCTGGGGCAGTCACCGTAATGGTGACGGGATAGGTTCCAGCCGGCGTCAGTGCGGGAGTATAAGCGCCCGGACCGGCGCAACCGCTAAGCGCCAGCGATGAGCCCGCCATCATCAACATCACACCGAGCAGCGAGAGGCCCTTGCGCATATCACCTCTGCGGCGAACAAACAGCAGCGCCGCGAGGCCTAACAGCGCCATCGGCCAACCGATCTTCGCAGCATAAACACCCGCTGCCTCATCGTGCCTGCTGGATGGATTGTGCAAAGCAGCGGTCGACTGTAGATCGGTCCAGAAAGTTACATCCACAGCATACGGGTTCACATACCCTGTGCTCGCAGCCAACGTAATCGAGGACGGCGAGAACGTGCAGGTCGTCGTCGCCGGCATGCCGGCGCAAGCGAACGTCAGCTTCCCAGTCGTTGTATTGGTGGGACTGAAGAAGATGGTGGCATCCGTTGTCGAGCCCTCAGCGGTTGTAACGGTTGGGATCGATCCTGGCG
>Ga0302309_10001180_pt1 | contig 24688 bp, 30 predicted proteins | sample III_Palsa_N1_1_FD_200453 | JGI IMG/M metagenome (GOLD analysis project Ga0302309, IMG submission 200453) | Peat permafrost microbial communities from Stordalen Mire near Abisko, Sweden - III_Palsa_N1_1 | ecosystem: Environmental > Terrestrial > Soil > Palsa > Peat permafrost | place: Sweden... | reverse complement strand
CGAGTGTTACATGGTCAGTTTGCCCCGGAATACCTGGTCAGGCCTCCCGGAACGCCCTGGTCAATTATCGGCGGAACACATTTCCATATTGCCGCGGAACGTCTGATCAATTTCAGCGGTATACCCAGGAAACGCCTTTTACGAGTTCCAACTCATGATCCGAATATTCGGTATGGTCTTCCATGTTTATATAGAGTACCCCAATATTTCGGCTGTCATCTCTTAAAGCAATACCTATTCGCTTTCTAATACCAGAATTATAAAGATATTGGAGACATGCAGGCTGTTTAGTCAGATCGCTAATTTTATCAAGATTAAAGAGTACGATTCCGTCTGCTTCCATTACCTTGTTAAAGTAACCATCATTGTATTCTAATCTAACAGGTCCTTTACTAAACCTGGCTAAATTTTCGTTCGTAAATTCTAAATCCGTAGAAAGGAATATATCATGGGTATTGTCATCCTGGTTTAAAACCATAATAACAATGTTTTGAAATTTAAATAATTTCTTAAGGTTAACTTTTATGACTTGGAGAAGTCCCTTTTTGTCTTTTATTGATGTAATATCATAGCTCAATTTTAACAGTAATTCCTGCTCAATTTGCCTGGCTTGAATAATTTCATTGGCAATAATATTTCCTACCGCTATTGAAAACTGGTTCGCGATATCTTTAACAACATTTAAATAATTATTGTCAACCTCGTCTTCTTCACCAAGGCATAATGCCCATACGCCGATAAATCGTCCGGCGATTTCAAGGCTTTGCATAACTACTTTTCGGATACCACTTTCATAGTTGATCTGTAGATATTCAGGGATGACTTCCCGCGCGATGAGTTGCTCCAGGTCAAAAACCTGTGGCTCTCCGGCTAAAATTACTTTATTGAAAACCTGATCGGCGATGGGATATTTGGCATAAGTTACCTGTTTGTATTTGGGATGAAACTTTGTCTTTGATTCCGTGTCCTGCATAAACGTACTCATGGTGAGTTCATCATCGTTTACTGTCGCCACCCAATGGTGACGAAAGCTAAAAAGACTCCGAAGTTTATAATGGACGATTTTGAGCAAATCTTTTTTTTCACGGATAGTCGCAAAATCCATGTTTAACGATTGAATAATTTCACGCTCCTTATTTCGGGTTGCTATTTCCTCTTGGGTTTTAATGGTAATAACGGCGGATGTAAGTTGCACAGCAATTTGACTACACAGTACTGTATCTTTCAAATCACCCACATCTTCTTTTCTAAACAAGATTATCCAAACCCCAATAACGGCTTTCCCCTGAAGTAAATGAAAAGTATAGGCTCTGAAATCGTTCGACAAACCGGGATCAAACAAGTAAGGTTCGACATTTTCACTTAGTACGAGTTCGTCGAAGTCTACAATTACGTGACGGGAATCCTGCTGAAGATTATTGATTTTTTGGTCAAAAGGAATTTTTCCGGTAAATATTATTTCCGAGAACTGACTTCTGTTTTCTGTATCTCCATAATCTTTTAAAAAATTTGATATCTCCCGGCCTTCACTGTTTAAAACAAATATTGTCGAATGGGAGAAACCAATGGTCGTCTTTAAAATACCATTGATCAGGCTGTCTAATTGTTCTCTATTTTGAATCAATGCCATTTCGTGGCCAAGTGCCAGAAAAAGTTTATGCTCGTTGTCACGGTCCCTGTGAGATACTTGATTCGTCATTTATTAAGTCAGAATTAGAAAGCTTATTATGGGAATTATATACAAAAAGGTTTTATTTAATTAGTCAAAAATATGGATTAAAATAGCTAATAACGTAGTTTTTACAATTTATCAAAAATTTTATAATTTAGAAAATCTACTATTTAGTATATATTTAGTTTGGTATAAATTATCTTTGTTAATTTAAATTGTATCAGATTGTAAAATGAAATGAAGTAGGTTTCAATTTCAATTGTGCTGTTCATTTTTTCAGAATTTGCTGACAATCCAATTCAACTATTGAAATAACGATATTACTATACAAACGTAAGGACTACAATGGAGTATAGCACTATCATACGGTATAGGGAAAAGACATGGAACATTTATTAGATAAACCCACACAATTAGCGATGATTCAACCGGTTACTGATGCCATTTATGCTATAAATGGTAAATGGAAACTTCCGATTCTCATCTGTCTAAGTTTTGAAAAAATGCGGTTCGGCCAAATCGCAAATGACATTCCAAACATAACAGATCGAATGTTATCAAAGGAACTTCGGGAATTAGAGGCGAACCGGCTTGTAAAGCGCACAATTTTTGATTCTGGCCCTGTGAAAATTGAATATTCTTTAACCGATCATGGGAGATCTTTGCACGATGTAATCATAGCACTACATAATTGGGGCGTTGAGCATAGAAAAGTAATTTTCAAGCATTAGTATTCTTTGATTTCATAGTTAATCATATATGCCATGCGGTCAGAGTTATACCAGAAATACAGATGGTTTAATATTTTAAGCACTGCAAACAAGTACAATTAGATTAACAGGTATTATAAAATCAATGTCAAAGCCTATTACGACTTACCTTGATCAAGGAATTATTGCCTATGTAGCGGCCTTAAACCTTCAGCAATCCATCAGGGGTGAAATACTTAAAAAAAAAACAGACTCAAACCGACCCTGCCGGAAGCAATATATAGGTTCTATGCGAACATCCGCCGGTATTAACGATTGGCAGTTCTGCAAAAGAGCATGAACTTTTAATTTCCCGTGAGGATTTGAAAGCTTTAGGTATTGGGATTTGCGAAATACGACGAGGGGGAGCTATCACATATCACGGACCAGGGCAAATTGTAGGCTATCCCGTTCTTAACTTAGAGGAATTTAATACAGATGTTCGCTGGTACATCCAAAGTATAGCTGAAGTCATAATCAGGACTTTATCCGAATATGAAATTTTGGCTTATTACGACAGTGAATTTCCGGGTGTTTGGGTTTTGGATCAAACGACCCATCAGAAAAATAAAATTTGCGCTATAGGAGTACATCTCTCCAGGTAGGTCAGTAATCACGGTTTCGCATTGAATATTAGTAATTCTATGACACCTATAAATACTTCGTGCCCTGCGGAATTATACAAACAGATAGATCGATAACCACTTTAGAAAACGAGTTAAAGCGTCCCGTAGATATGAACGAAGTTAAAGCAAAAAATTTATTTCACTTTAAAACCGTTTTTGAAACCGAGCTATTTTTCGACGGCAACAAATGATGAAGGATTTACCAACTTAGATCATATTCTTTGAAATCCATAGATAAAACCAATTTCCAGGTAATCGCCATGCAGGGTATTGATATTTCAAGTCAACCAATCTAATCCTTGATATATAGAGCGTGTTGTTTTTTTAAATTTTTGGTAATAGACTTACTTTCAATAGATTGTAATTTGGCACAATTTATATAGCTTATTTTAAAATGTCTACGATCAGGAATTAAAACAAGAAACTAACATTATCTCATTTAAAATCATCATGGAAAATAAAAAGTTCCCCATTCCACCATTCACTATTGATACTGCACTTCAGAAAGTTCAGGCCGCTGAAGATGCCTGGAATACTAAAGATCCCGAAAAGGTTTGTCTTGCCTACACCCTGGACACGGAGTGGCGCAACCGGACGGATTTTATCAACGGTCGTGAAGAAGTAAAAACGTTTTTAAGGAAAAAATGGGAGAAAGAATTGGATTACAAGTTAAAAAAAGAGCTTTGGGCATTTTTGGAAAACAAAATCGCGGTAAGATTTGAATACGAGTGGCATGATTCTACCGGACAATGGTTCCGCAGCTATGGAAATGAAAATTGGGAATTTGATGAAAATGGATATATGCAAAAGCGATTCGCCAGCATAAACGATTTGCCAATTACAGATGAAGAGAGAAGATTAATTTAAGACAATACATGGAGCCTGATATTCAGGCTTTACAAAGCGAATATCAAGCTCCATACTTAAAGCTCATTTCTTATGCAACCATTTAAAAATGTTGGTTACCGAAGTCAGGTGCAGTAGGAACCGTAATTACATTAAATTCATATTTAGTTGCCTGATGACAAGTATTACAGACATTAGTCATCAATGCAAAATGATTTTTGAAAGCCTTCTCATCTTTCTGGCTGATCGCAATTTCAATCGCTGTAATTTCAGGATAGATCATAGGTGCGGCAGCCGCCTCCGGTGTGCCTTTATGATATTTCTCAATCCTTTTAAAACCACCCAACAACTGATGCCTTTCATATTCTGCCAATGTCCAGTTTTGTTGGTGACCGGCAAGCCATAACTTATAGTGATGGGGCTGGATTATACCATTCATGATTTCCCCGGTTCCAGGTACGTAAGCTGCCTTCAGCTGTTTTTTTATACTATCGATTTGAGTTGATAAACGATTGTCTGATGTTTGACTACAACTAAACAGTGTAATTACCGGCAACGTAAAAGCGAAGATTAAAATTGATATTCGTTTCATAAATTGAATTTGAGGTTTAATAGCTTTTTAGGTTCACTAAAGAATGTTCAGGTCGATTATTCTACCGTAAGTTTCACTTCAATATTGCCATTTGTTGCTTTTGAATAAGGGCAGATCTGGTGTGCCCTGTTTACTATGGCGACCGCTGTTTCATGATCAATTCCTGAAATTTTTACAATTAACTCGACGGCTAAAGAGAAAAATCCATTTTCTGATTGCAACAGATCAACTTTGGCAGTAACTACCGGAGGGGCTGATGTAATTCTTTCTAAGCGAATGATATGCATAACGGCATTGTCAAAACAGGCTGCGTATCCGGCAGCAAAAAATGTCTCAGGCGTTAAATGCTCGTCGTCTTTTCCACCGAGAGCCTTGGGCAAACGAACATCTGCATCAATTAAATTATAATCTGACTTTACGTGTCCATTTCTGCCTCCTGTTGAGGTTGCATGTGTATAATAAATAGATTTCATGTTGCTTTAAGTGTTATTTAATTGCTATTGAGTTAAGCCACTATTTTACGGCATTTGTAGTTGCCTGGATTATAAGCTTAGCGACTTCTTGTGGATGTGATTCAAAAACTGAATGGCTTGCACCTTCAATCTCTACCGTATGGCTACCGGCACGTTTGGCATACATACGTTCCAGATCGGGATTAATAATCCGGTCAGACTTTGCGACCATGTACCAGCTTGGTTTTGTTTTCCAGGCAGGGTTTTGAATAACCGCAAGGAACACTGCATCTGCAGCAGGCATTTGGGAATTAGCCATAAATTCAGCCTGTTTTTTTGGAAGGTCTGCCGCAAAATCTGCCGGAAACATCAATGGATCTATATAATCAAATCCATCTGCACCTTTTTTTAGCGATTTATATGCTGAAGGGAACTTTTTCCCATTACCGCCTTCAGATTCTCCCGCTGCCGGTGCGTGGGCTGCAATATATACCAGACCGGCGACTTTAGGATCGTTACCGGCCGTTGTAATTATGGCACCACCATAACTATGGGCTACTAAAATACACGGACCATTCTGCAATGCGATTATCCGTTGTACAGCGGCTACATCATTTGCATAAGAATTCAGTGGCTGTTGAACAATACTGACATGATAGCCTGCTTTAAGCAATATTTCGTAGACCGGTTTCCATCCGGAACCATCCACAAAAGCGCCGTGGACCAAAACAATGTTTTTAATGGTCGGAGTTTGGGCTTTAGCACCGAAGCTTAACAATGAGCCAAGGATAAAAGCGATTAAGCTGATTTTAATTGAAGTTTTCATCATTCAGTTTTATTAATGGTTAATAGTGATATTTAAATTGGTATTGGTTTATTGTAATCAATTGAATTTATGGTTTAAGTAATCGTCCGGTGAACAGGTGATTAATAGTTCGAAGTAAAGTGATAATTACGAGGATGGTTAAAGCTGCCAGAAGTATAAGTGAAAGGTTTTTAACCATGGAAATATGACTATACCGGGCATATTGTAGCGCTGCATTAGTTAAAGCACCCATTGAAAAGCACGCTCCCCACCAGGAGACCATGAATGGCATTTTTTTTCCAAAGACGCCGAAAAAAAGTACAATAAAAATAAATAACCCAAAATAGAAAAGTACAGCAGCAAAACCATCAATTTGCGTTCTTAAACTTATATAGCTCAAAAAGCTAATTTCGAAGGGGGCTGACATTAACAACAATGTTGGCCGGAAAAATAAGGTCACGGGCTGCAAATGAACTAACCGGTAGGTAATAATGACAAAAAAGACCATCACATAGACAATGCCTATGGAAAAAAGCATTTGGTCAGCCTCCCTGCTCCACCAGCCTAAATTTATACTTGCATGCGCGGCAACTGCATTTAATACCGTCAATCCGGGTATTAAAATCGGTGGTACAAGGTCTAATGAGTTCAATGCTCCTTTAAATAATCTGGCTGTCAATACATACATAAAACCAACCCCACCCACGGTCCCCACGAGCCAGGTGATCCGGGCTAACGTCAAGGAATAGTTTGGAACAAGCGAAGAAAGCAGTACCGCTGATATAAAAAAAGTACCTAAAAAATGCGCCGTAACGGGATGCGTTAATTCCGCTTTTACCTTTTGAGGAAATTTGATTATCTTATACAAATAGGATATTGTTAAGAGCAAAAACACTAACCATGCAAAAATACCTACGAGGATACTGACCAAGACAGGAACTCCGAAAAGCAGGCAGGATAACCGCCAGGCAATTGCCAGTCCTGAAAGTGCGACGGTTGATCCGAATAGGCCTATTGGAAGATACTGTAAAGGGTCTTCATGAATATATTTTACAGCGGTATTTCCCCAGCTAACCGGAACATTTTTTAAATTTAAAGCGCGATTGTTTTTCATCCCTAACGGTTAATTTCGTCGTAAACGGGTTGAATACAGTCCGGATTATCCCATAGTGCAGAAGGTTTTACCAATTTGGGACCTGTCAATGTTTTGACCAGTACCATTGTAGAATTAATGTACTCTTTCAGAGATGACCCGCCCAGGGGCGTATTGAGTTGTATATCTAAGCGTGTCACCGCAAGTGCCTCCAGTTTTTTTAAAAGCAACGCTGCATAGGAAATAGATAGAGGACTGTCAGCGTTAATCACTAAATCGAGATCACTGTTTTCCGTTAAGGTTTTTATCCCTGACATCAGTTCAAATCCGGTGCTTCCGGTTGGTCCCCAGTATAACCCGGTCTCATTCATTACAGGTATAATTTTTTGTAACGTAAGGATCGGTTTACTTAATTCATTGGGGTAAGCAGCCTTCCAGTTTTTATCGCATATAAGCATGTGCGGCCTTACAATTTCCTGTATATCCTGAAGTTTTAGCGACGCAGCCATTCTTTGCCCTCGCTGAAATCCTCGGATACCTACTGCTGCAAATCCTTTCGGGGGGATTGAGCGGCGTACAACTACATAAGGCGCATCAGCTAAGGAAGAAACTGCCCATGGAAGCAACGGGTGATCTGTTACCAGATCATCCGTTTTGGCAATATTAATCAGATCATGAGGATTTAGCTCCATTGTTCGGCAATTTTGGTTCTTACCAACCTGGAGTAAACTCGTCCCTGTGCTATTGCGTTCGGCGTTTCTAAACGGTGCCTAAGTGTGCCGTCAGCAGCATGAATAGCCTTAGACAATTCGAACACAACGGTTTTAACATCTGCATCGCCGGGCTCTTCCGGAGAAGAAAGGTTAATTAGCGCATCCAGTGGACCCAGTGAATTAAAATTACGAATATCATAAGCCATCGCAGGAACCTTCTGTGTTGCCTCTTCCAGTTCGGCGATGGTGCGTTTGGTGACACGAGCTGCTGACTGTTTGGACATCGCCTGTACGTTGATGGCTGGGTCGTTGACAGCGATCAGTCGGCTTGATTGCAGACCGTGGGTGAGAAATGCGCCTGAAATTGCATTTCCGACAATCAATCCGGTTACGGCATGTCCGGCAATCCGCGCACTTGCATAGGCATCCACGCCGGCAGCGCATGAATAGTGAATACCAAACAACTCTTCCTGGTAACCATATGCCTGGCTGGGTGTATCTATAATGGCAACGATATTTCTTTTAATTGCTAATCCGGCATCTTCATTAATGGCCTGTCTGACGTATTTGGCTACAGCCCATCCTTCCTGAAGGCCAACCTCACCGTGGCGTGCACGCGGAAAACGATTAGCCCCATTGGTTACGACAGCGATAAAACGGGTAGGTTCTCCTTCAAAATCCGTATCCGCAACCAGTACGCTGGGATACTCACTGATGGAGGTAGCGTTCCCGGTCAGTTTTTGAAACCAGGTGCGTCCTTTTCCTGCAACAGGCTGGTCTTCCAAAATAGGTGTTTTTAATAATTCCTCTGATTTGAAAAGCCTGGCCGCATCTTCCTTACTCGTTTTAACAGAAAGATCAATTGCATTAATTAAGGAAAGGTAATGGTCAATTTGGCGGGTACGCGATATTCCATCACCAGGTGTCATCGCTTTAATAATTGCATTTCTAAAAGCAGCGGTATCATCTTCAACCAACCGATCAATCAGACCAGTCTCATAGCGTGCTGCTCCACCGATGGTATCCCAGATCAATCTTCGGTCTCGTGAGTTAAACTCCGCAATACCGGCTTCCTGTTCAATTACTTCAGGGCCATTCAGCCCAAATCGGGCGGTTTCTGTCATGATCAGGCTGGAGCACAAAGCAGCGGTGATGGACATGCCGCCAAAACAGCCAACATTACCAGGGATTAATCCAATGACAGGAACGAAATTTTTGATGGCCACAATAGCTGACTGGATCTCTGAAATGATCAGCAACCCGTAATTTGCTTCTTGTAACCTAACGCCACCTGTATCAAATATAATGACGGGAATTATTTTTTTGCCATTTTGATTGTCGGTCAAAACACGCTCCAGCGTTCCTGCAATTTTGCTACCGCTTACCTCGCCAATTCCCCCGCCCTGAAAAGCGCCCTCGATAGAAAGGACAACCACGTCTTGGCCGTTCAGCGTACCTCGTGCAATGATTAGACCGTCATCGCTTTCGGGTACAATTCCCTGTGCGGCCAAATGTGGTGATTCGACCCGGTCAAAAGGCCCCAGTATTTCATTAAATGTATGGTTATCCAGCAGAGCCTGGGCGCGCTCGCGCCCTTTCAGCTCAATAAAGCTTGTTTTCATCGTTTAATTTTTTGTTTGGTTAGCTACTTCCAACGCCTGGGCAAGTCTTAAACTGACAACACCCGGCGTTGCACCGAAATCATTAATCGTAATTACAGCATCAATATCATGCTGAGCTGAGAAGCGTTCAAAAACTGCTTTCCAGGTTTCCTGAAAACCTTCTGAGGCGGTACGAACGTTAAAAACAGTTGTTCCGCTGTTACCCGGTTCCAATAAGATTTCCAGGTCACCAGAACCTACTACGCCTATGTGTGCCCGTTGTAAAACTGCTTGTTTTGCGGGCGTGGTAAATGAAAATGATTCCATATTAATTTAATTGAAAATGATCTGATATTTTATGAATAAAAATGCTGGCGGCAAGTAAATCTGCACTGCCGCCAGGTGACACCCAATGTTTTGTGATATACTGGTCAAGAAGATGAAATAAAGTCCAGTTTTTTGAAACACCAAGCCCTCCATTAGCCATAATGAGTTTAGCTCCCCGTTGAATTGCACGCAATACGTCCATATCGCTTCGGTGAAGGATACAGGTATCGTCCACTGTAGCAATGAGGGTAATCAGGACATTTAACCTACGTACCTCTTCGGATTCATGTACATAATTATCCCATGCAGGCAAAGCGGCTTTACTAAGAGTAGGGAAGCACATAATGGCCTCTTCACGCGCACCGACAACAGCATATTTTTTTTGGACTTTATTACCATTTGTCAGTTGTTTAGGCATATACCTGTCGTTAAATGCAGCGATCATGCCAGCGGAATCTAAAATGTCTTGTTTTTTAAAATGCTCTTCCTGGCTTAGCAGCGAGCTGGTCGCAGCAGTTAACAGTCCCAGGCACCAAATTGCACCTTTGTGGGTATTTACATTTCCGGTGGCCTGAAGCATTTGTTGTTCGCCGTACCTACCAATTGCCGCCAGTTGTTCTCTCAAATGTTGGGACGGCTTTTTGTTGAAAGCGGCTAAAGCCATATCCCGGAATGTGCTTTTCAATGCAAGTGCCGATGCTTCCATTAAGAAAAGAGTCAAATCATGGTGAGAGCCGTTATTGTCGAGATCAACCAGCCCAGGTTTAGGGGTCAGATAGACTTCTTCCAACAAAGCCTGCACAGCGAATTCTGCCAATAAACCGGCAGTTTGTTGAATTTCTATTTTTTGATCGGCTACTTTCATATCACTTATATAAGTTTGGATTACCAGTTTTTAAATTTCGCTGGTGGGTTGTAGAGTCCGCCAGACCAGTCAACCAGGTCCTTTACATTTTGGGCAGCAAGCAGTGTCCGTTTCGCTTCTGTTCGGCGGATGCCAAGGTCTTCCGGATAAGCTACTATGCCTCTTTCTCTTAAAGATTTGGTGGTTTGATGATCGGCGGTTAATCCTATCGGTGTGACCCCGGCTATAGCCGAAAGGGCCTGCCTGCGCTCTTCTTCGCCTGTGGTTTTATATAGGTAAGCTACTCCTTCTTCAGTCACCACATGCGTGACATCATTGCCATAGATCATTACCGGAGCTGTCGCCAGATTAGATTGTTTGGCAACTTCCACCGCATCCAGTGTTTCTACAAACACCGGCGTATTGCCATTTTGGAAGGTTTCAACCGTTTGAACCACCAGTTTCCGGCCGCGCGCAAGCGGATCGGCAGAAGTGATCATATCCAGCCAGGCTGGCGAAGAATGCCTTCTGCCATGAGGATCATGTCCCATATTCGGCGCTCCGCCGAAACCGGCTAAACGTCCGGAAACAACAGTTGATGAATTGGCATTTCTATCAATTTGCAGGGTGGAACCGACGAACATATCAATCGCATATTGCCCGGCTACCTGGGCAAAAGCCCTGTTTGATCTTAGAGAGCCGTCTTTCCCGGTAAAAAATACATCAGGACGAGCCGCTACATATTGTTCCATACCCACTTCGCCGCCGAAACAGTGAACGGTATCTACCCAGCCTGATTCTATAGCGGGTATCAATGTTGGATGTGGATTAAGTACCCAGCTGGTCGCGATTTTTCCTTTCAGACCCAGGCGTTGCGCATAGGTAGGCAAAAGCAATTCAATGGCGGCGGTATTAAAACCGATGCCATGATTTAGCGATTTCACCTGGTGTTTTTCGTAGACACCTCTGATGGTCAGCATCCCAATCAATATATGCAGTTCGGTGATGTTTTTAGGGTCGCGGGTAAATAAAGCTTCCAACTGATAAGGTTTGTCTGCTTCTACTACAAAATCGACCCAGGATCCTGGGATATCCACCCGCGGCAATTCGTCCACAATCTCGTTTACCTGGACGATCACGATTCCATCTTTGAACGCCGTAGCCTCAACAATGGCAGGTGTTTCTTCGGTATTGGGGCCAGTGTAAAGATTACCGAATTTGTCTGCTTTATCGGCTGCAACCAAAGCCACATTCGGTATCAGATCTATAAATAACCGGCCATATAGCTCAAGATAAGTATGTATCTCGCCCATCTTAAGCGTGCCATCTTCCAGCATTTGTGCAATCCGAAGGCTCTGCGGGCCTGCGAAAGAAAAATCAAGCTTTTCGGCAATCCCTTTTTCAAAAATATCCAGGTGCTCCGGAAGCGAAACGCTGGACATGATCATGTGCAGTTTGTTAACCTTTGCGGTATCAACCTGCAATAATGCCTCCGCTAAAAAAGAGGCTTGTTTCTGGTTATCGCCTTCTAATACAACCTTGTCTCCGGGCTGTAATAAATATTGCAGGGCTTCCACAATATTTTCTTTTTTAATGATGGCATGGTCCGCTAAGTGCGCCATGGAACTTAGCCTTCGCTTTTTTTCATCGCGCTTGCGGGTCCATGATTGGGTTGATGTTTGATTTTCCATGATGTATTATGTATTACTTTCTTTATTTTGATAATTGTTCCAGGCTATGCCTAAATGATCAATTTGCGTTTCGTTCACATTCCATACTGTCGCATCCGGAAATGTGGCGGCAGCTATTTTAGCCAGTACACCGGATGGTTCCATTTCGATGAATAGCCTGGCACCGGATTCATAAATCAAGGTAGTTGCATCAAACCACTTGACGGTAGTGGATATACTTAACCAGAGATCTTTCTTAATGGCATCTCCTGTTTTAAGTAACCGGCCGGTTGAATTGGAGGCATAGGGAATAGTTGGTTCATTAAACGGCAGCGTTTCCATTTGCTGTTTTAGAGCTTCTGAAACACCTGCAAGCAGTTGACAATGGGAAGGCACCGATACATTTAAAAATTTAGCCTTTTGAATTCCTGCTTTCTTTAATTCCTGTATCAACAGGTCTATACTATCTGTCCTACCCGCTACTACCATTTGATCAGCAGCATTAATATTGGCAAGGAATATAGTTGAATGCGCGTTATTGTGCTTTTCGAGGTATGGCTTCAATCGGCTTTGTGTAAATCCTACCAGTGCTGCCATTCCGTAATGTTTAGGAAAGGCATTTTCCATAAGACTTGCACGGCTGTTGACTAAGCCTATGGCTTGTTTAAAGCTAATCACACCGTTGATCACTGCGGCGGCAAAAGCACCAACAGAGTGTCCCGCCACGAAATCCGGCTTAATGCCTTGAGCGATCAATCGCCGGGCAGCTATTACGCCAGCTATGAGCAAACATAACTGAACATTTACAGTGGAAGAAAATGCCATTGCGCTATCAAGGGAATAAACGGAGCAGTTTAGTACAGATTCAGCTACTTCAAACACATCAGCTACAACCGGATGTTGTGCGGGCAGCAGCTGCAGCATGCCTGGCTGTTGCGATCCTTGACCGGGAAAAAGTAACGCTGTTTTCATAATAGCGAGTGGTTGGCGAAATTTTAATATATAAAGTTAAAACTTATTGGCTTGTCGTACTGTCCGGTAAAATCAAGCGCTGGTTAACAAAAGCTTTGCTTTCATGGTTTACTTTTTATGCGTTAAAAGATTCTTACTCATAACAAGTACATCCGGCTTTGATTTATCCAGGTTGCTGAGCTGATGAGGTTCGAACCCTAATCTTTCAAATAACCCTACCGATCCGCTGTAATTGGTCATAACCACGAAAATTTTATTTCCCCCTTCTGCGATAGTGTTTTTTATTACTTCGTTGATCAGCAATTCATCAAATCGTTTACCTTGTGTTTCCGGCAAACAGTATAACGCATTAAGTTCAGATGCAATTCCATCGTTATCTTTCAGCGTATAGGACGTAAAGGCAACAGGTAATTCTCCATCAATTACCAAAAGAAAAACCGAAGTGTTATTTTTTATTTCCGTGGTGAGCCTGCCGTGAGAATAAAGTTCATATACAGTTCGCGTAATTTTCTTTTGCGCGGCTGGATCACCGGAAGCCAACCACCAGCATTGTTCTGCTATAAAACTTATCCGTTTTGCATCCGCTGGCGTTGCTTTTCTAATATATTCCATTTGGTTTTATTTAATGAATAGGTTTTGGCTAATATGTCACCACCGCTGATCAAAGGAGTACTTATTGAAATTGTAATCTTCTATTACTCCATTGTATTACTTCAGCTTTCTCACAGAAAAATCAGCTCCCTTATTAAGTATAAATGTGAAGCTATAAGTAAAAGTTATGCCAATTTTTAAAATGCTGAAATTCAGGACATAGCATAAAGTAAACTGTTTATTTGATATGTTTATTTCAAAAAATGTACGCGTAGTATTGATATATCAAGGGTGGTAGTTCCTGTTTTTCAATAGGAAAATATCTACTCCAAACGAAAATTTTCTGTTTCGTTTAGCCACCATCTGCGATCACACATCAACAAATGATGTTTTTATTCATCAAAAACTGATGACTGATTGGCTTGAGATATCAAAAATAAAAAGAGAACCCTCTATATTTCAAGTGTAAAAAATACTTATTCTTAATATAACTACCTATTTATCAATAGATTATACCAATGGCACGATTTTAAAGTACCAATAGTCATAGATCGAATAACACAAAATTCAGATATACATGGATAGGACAGTAAATCAGATAGCCAAAACGATTATCAGTCTACATGAAGAAGGATACCAGGACGATTTCGTACTGTATGATGAAGTACAGCTTCGACGTGTTCAGGGATATGGATTTTACGATTTGTCAGCAGTAAATATCAATAAAATATGCAAGGTAACAGGTCATGGAAAAAGCTCTGTGAAATTCATTCTGGCTATCGAAACTGTCGATGGGTTTAAAGGTCTGCTGATCGGCAATAATTCCGACCAAGGCTTCTATGAATTATCAGGTGAAGCGATAACGGAGAAGCAAAAACACCATTCTCCTTTTGCAGCAAAACGGAAAATTAGAGAATGATTTTTAATAACAGGATCGTGAGTTTGGGAGCGAATATGAAAATAAAATATGTCAATATGGAAATATATATATTCTTAATAACAGTTTTTATACGTTTTTCAGCAGCTCTTGTTATTGCCTTTGCTTGCTTACCTGATAAAATTATAACGAGGTCCAATTACGCTATCACAATGAAAAATATAGCAAGTTTTAGCGTGCCGAAAAAAGTTAAAGTGTATAAGAAGTTAGGCGCAAAAAAAATTACTACGGTCTATAATAAAATAAGCAATTCCCGGCTAAGGTCGGCAGATAGAGGCGCTTTTGTTATGGTTCATAATCCTGTTAAAAAAGAGAATGTTGTTACTTAAATCTATTATTGAACAGATGCTGTAGGATTAAGGTAAAGTGATTTATCAGGTTAGTTTATGGTTTTGAATCAATCTCAGGTTGTTTAGTTATGTAGTATCGCTGCATTTAAAAACCAGGAAAAAAGAAAATTATAGCATGAAATACACGTATCCGATTGCCGCAATGCCCTTGTTGAATTATATAAGAAAGATCATAAACCTGGATGATACTGCGGTAGAAATTATTTTAAATAGTTGCAAAGAAATGCTGATACCTAAAGGTTACACCATTTTTAATGAAGGGAGAGCTTCTAAATATATTTACTTTATTATATCCGGTAAAGCACGGTCATACTATATCGATTGTTCCGGTAAAATTATTACGTGGTCGTTCCATTTTAATGAAATTCAAAGCGATTTCAAAAATCTCTTTATCGTTGACTATAAAAGCATTTTGACCCAAGCTCCCGGTACCATGTATATAGAGGCGCTAACGGACTTAAGAGTTATAAGAATTGGGCATCGGGGGCTTAATCACAAATTAGAACATGAGCCAATTCTTGACAAATGTTTGAGGAAACTTAATGAATACTCATTCATTGCTGCCTATGAGAGGATCTTTAATCTTCTTACCATGTCAGCGAGCGAACGGTATAATAAGCTCTTGAACCATGAACCGCACTTACTGCAATTATTTCCTGATAAATATCTGGCCTCGTATCTTGGAATTGAACCCCCTTCTCTCAGCAGGATAAGAAAAAACTGTAAGCCAATACCCGTTCACACATCTAATATGAAAATTGTGCACCAGGATTTTCAGGTATCCAACTACCCTTAAAACTTGCTTCACTGATCTGCGAAATTAAACAGTGGTAAAGCGACATAATCGGCTTTCCAATCTGATTGTATCTAAAGAATGGGATTATCGAATTTAGAACACATTGACACAGGCGAATTCAGCGATCCTGACCAATATACTTACACCTAACCCTGTCGATTATTAAATCGACGAAACTTTAATATATGAAAAATAAAGAAATCACTAAGCGTAAACTAATTGACGCTGTCGCCAAAGTATTTAAAAATGAAGGGTATGGTGGCCTGGGGGTAAACAAAATTGCCCGCATGGCGGGCGTAAATAAAAAACTAATTTACAGGTACTTTCAAACTTTTGAGGGTTTAATTGAGGCTTACGTAGTTGAAACAGATTATTGGATGGTATTTGCTGAAAAAGTACAGGAGATGCTTGATGAAAAGAATGCGTCTGATAGTCAAAAATTGGTTACTGATATTTTGCAAAATCAATTCAGGTATTTTTATATGGACAAGCAAATGCAGAAACTGATAACCTGGGAGATTTGTTCGGCAAGCCCTTTAATGAAAAGCATACACAATGCCAGGGAAAACGCTGGTCAGAAAATATTGGCGTTGACAGATGAGCATTTTAAAAACTCAAATGTTAACCTTCGTGCTGTATCGGCTTTGTTAGTTGGCGGTATTTATTATACCGTTCTTCATTCTCGGTACAACGGAGGCATGTTTTCAGACATCGACATGTCAACTGAAGAAGGACGAGAGGAAATTATCCGGATGATTGGGGAAATCATCAATTGGGCTTATAAAGCTGTTTAAAATTCTGTTACGCTAATTTCACATCATTACATACGAACATTAAAAGTTCGCAGGGCGCGACCTCTATGGAAAGCGCAATTTTATAAAGTTCTACCGCTGTTAATTTCGTTTTCAAATTATTAGAAAGTTCATTGAGCCTTGATTGGGTACAAATCTTAACGATCAATCGAAGTATGCAGGTGGTTTTGTTATGTGGCTGTGTTTTCATCTTTGTGATTTTAATTTCACAAAGATTCATAGCAAATCTTCCTGTACCCGGATATATCCAGGTACAATGATTAATCGAGTGCCGCGCCCTGCTTAAATTCTGCTATATCTTGTTTTGCCCTTGTCAAAGCATCTGGTTGATCTTGCAGGTGGTTTATTAAATCTTCAAATAATTTCAGTTTGTTTTTATTTTTCACGCTGGTTAACTCATCACCCACTAAATTTGAGCGTGTAGAATAATGAATATATCTATTATATATTTTAATGCCGGATTGATGACCGTATGCCCGGGCTATTTCATCGCCATTTTTTCTTGTTACAATAATTCCTTTGTAAAGGCAGATCAACGCAATTAAGTTTTGTGTCGGTAAGTTACTTTCGGGTTGGTTAGAACGGGAAATTTGGGGGATCGCTTGGTAAGCAATTAAAGGCAGGCTATTGTTTTTCCAATTTAGCCACAACATAAACCGATCAGCAAGTTCCAATAGTTCATAATGATCTAAACTCCGTTCATGACTTTTATGTAAGTCCTGATGGTGTTTTTTCATTTGATTAACATGGGAAATAACATCATTTATGAAATATCTGTAAGCCGCAGCCTTTTCATCTGATATTGTGCTTATTCTATCATGAATTGCCGGAAAATCAGCTTCCGTTGCTCGCCTGGTCTGCGAAATGCTGATCTCGCTAATCCGGACTACTTTTTCTGGAATATCAGTATCCTTATCATTAATATCATACCAAAACCGTCCTTTTTGTCGAGGTGCTGGCACTCGGAAAAAGTCGGATAGTCTGCTTCTTTTAAAGATTTTTTCAAATATATCACGCCCTATTAAAGAATGATCATTAAACGGCCCCGGCTCAAGTGCCGGCAATCCGATAGCCGTTTTAGATATAAGGCTTTCGCGCATTCTGTTTTCAAGCCATTTCTTATAGTGGATGTATTTACCATAAACCTGGGATGCCGTGCTTCCCATTGCAGTACTGGCATAGTGAGATTGGTAGTATCCCATTGTTATCCTTAAATACTCATGCTGAAAATTGCTATCCTCTCTTTTAAAAGCGTCCTCCATTTCATCATGCTTACGGAGTTGATAAACTTATCAAGGGATGCAATTTCGCTAAAATAGACTTCGGAAGTGGCATCAGGATGATGACGCTCAAATTCTTCGATATAATATTCACAAACCTGCTGAGCAGTTAAAAATTTCAGGCGTTGAAAAGCCTCCTGGACAGTAGTAGGCTCTGGAATCAAGGTATAGGGTGTACCCAAAGGGATACGCCCATCAGCAGCAACAGTTTCATCCGCAATAGCGGAAACTCGGATTGTACCTTCATAGATAACCGAGTTCTTTTCGTGTAAGTTTAGCCAGCTATCAATAAAATAAATGACCTCCTTTATTAGAGGCAAAAGAGCCTTCTGCTTTTTTTCCTGCCGATAGGCAGCTGCAAAAATGGTCACAAACTCAAATTTTGAATATTTACAGGTTTGGTAATGGTATTCTAAAACAGGGGATAAATGGAATTGCGGATATGCATCGTCGTTTGTTTTAAAAACGGTGATAAGTAATTCATAAAGCTTAAAAAACAAAAGATCGTTTGTAGGGTGCTCTATATTTCCTCTGAGAACCAACTGGTAATCACCGTTAGATTCTTCATTCTCATATCTATAATTATAAATAATATTTTCTTTCTGCAAACTATTACCTCCTAATTTAAAAGCTCAGTGAACTTAAACTTATGTTTTAATGCAAGTTAGGGTAAATTATATTTATAAAATATTTTTCAATATTGTTTAAAGCAATCATGTGAGTTCCTGAAAAAGTTAAAAACTGACTATTCTCCGATAATTTTATCCGATAAGGACTTGATTACTCCGTATTTTCGCGATCAGAATTAACTAACCAAAATTATGACCAATCAAGAATGGGGGGAAGCCCAAAAAAAGCAAATACATAATTCGCAGGATCATAACTTTTTTGATGAGATTATTGGTTGTCTCGATGCTGGATTTTTGCGTTCCGCCTACATTATGAGCTGGATTGGTATTGCAGAAAATTTAAAAGACAAGGTATCACAGCTATCAAACCTCGGCGATGCGGCGGCAACGGCCGCCCTAACTGCTATCCAAGATGCGGAAGCCAACAAAAAATCCGTTGACAAGATTATATTAGAAAAGGCAGGTGCATTAAACTTAGTTGACTCTAACGAATTGGCCACTTTGGATTTCCTTTGGACACAACGATGTCTATATGCGCATCCCTACCAATTAGCCCCTGATGAGATCGCCACTAAATTTATCATCAATGAAATGTTTAACATCTGCCTATCTAAGCCATTGCTCTATAAACGCACCTATTTAATGGAGGTGATCAATAACTTAGTTACTAAGCCGTTTTTCTTAACTAACAGTGAAGCAGATATTGTTAAATTTTACAGCGGTATTTTATCGCGCGTGCTACCAGATCAGCATCCTTTTTTATTCAAAACTTTATTGGCAGAAATGGGCAAAGTGGAGGTGGATGATGCGAAAACTGATATTCAATTAAAGCTTCGGATATTTCTTGGAAAGCTTTTGTATGAATCGCCTACACCATTGACGGATATTAATTGGGCTCTTGAAAATCGCGCGGTTAATTATCCTTTTACAACCCTTTACGGTTGCGTAACTGCAAATACCTGGATTAAACTCCCGGAAAGGGTAAAACAAATTTTGGTGGATTATGCCCTAACAGAACCTGACGAAACAAAGAGGTACAGAATCAAAACTGCGTTTTGGGAACTGATCAGTGCCAACGTATTGGAAGACATCTTTAAACAAAGATATTTCACTTACCTTGAGGCTACCCGCTTTACGTACGCAATAAACTTTTATGGTGATACCAGCCAAATGCAGAAGCGTATCTTGAGTGAGTTAGATACATATAATTATGATAAGCAAAATTCTGTAATTGAGTTTCTGAAATCTGAAACCGGCAAAGCATATTTAAATGCTTCGCAAGAGAAAGATCAGTTTGCTATCGGAAACCGGCTTATGTATGCCGTCCGCAATAACAACTGGAGTGGCGCTGATTATTTGAACAGCCTGTCTGCCAGGAATGATCTACCAAAAGCCTTCGTAAAGGGGATACTGGAGGCTACTTTGTTTAATCGCAACAGTGACTTCTATCTTGACCTTGACCGTTTCAGAATAGCTGTAAAAATGCTTGAAAATTTGCCTATTGCTGATTCAGTACAGATGTTAAGGGAATTGGATGAGCGCGCCGCAAGTATGCCAACTGATAAAACTCATCACTCATCTGATGATGCCTTGGAAACAGCAAAACTAAAACTCGCTGAAGTAAAAACCGAGATCAGAGAAATTGCGGAAACTATATTAGATCACTTGAAAGAGTTTAAATTCCAATGGCCAGCCATTTAATTTCAATTAGTATATAATTTAATCTGAAATACGTCTGAATGAATTTTTGTCTATAAAAACCGATATTTGAAAAATGATGCCGACTGGAAACCCTCATATAGTTACAGCTGAAGATATTGCTGAAGTCGAGGCGATGGGTTTTAACATCACATCCGATAAAACCCCACTTAAAGATTTTCTGTTAAATTATTTCCCTGGCATCAATCTTAAAGAATATCTAAAAGGAATAGATGAATTGCTTACTCCTTTGACACAAGCCAGTATAGAAAAAGAACTGGCGTATTTTGAGGAACCGCCGCCGATGGTTATTATTCAATTCTATTCACAAGATGAAGGGGATGATCAAACAGGTTTGGCGTTATCGCGAACACTTATCCGGCGTGACGACGAACTTATTGCGGAGCACGATTTTTTTCGCATCCCCGCTGCAGCAAGACAACAGGGGGTTGGTAAAAAAATGCTCGAATTGAGCCTGCAACAATACTTACGCTTAGGCGTTGATAAAATTGTACTTGAAGCGGCATTGGCTGATGGCGGGTATGTTTGGGCCAAAGCTTTTTTTACAGCTACTGATCCTACGGAAGTAAAAGTTATCTTGGATGAAGCAGAAAAGAGTTTGACTCCAGGGCAGTTTAAGTTTGTCAAACGGGTTTATGATAATTATTATTCCCTTTACCCGGATGGGAAAGCTTTTCCAATGGTGAAGTGGAGTCGGCTTGGAGGCATGGAAACTATACTAAGGAAAAGTCGTTGGCATGGGGAGATCGATTTGAATAATTCAGAACTTTTAGCTAAATTTAAATATTATGTTGCTTGACAGAAAGAAATATACTGAGTCCGCATATATCGGAGAAGAACTTTTCAGCGATCCTGAGAAAGACAACTTGCATAAATGTATGGTTGTCGAACAAAGCATCGGGGATGGTGATTTTTCTTTAGATGAAGCGTTAGAAGCATATCTATTAAGTAAAGAAGAATACGAGAGCTATATCGCGAAAAAATCGAATGCAAACATATTCTTGAGTCTATCCGGGAATAAAGCCTTTTATTCAACAATAAAAACAAGCTTTGCCGCGCCTTTATATATCGAAATTTTTGTTAAGATGCTTGACAGTTCATTTGACGATCAATTGCATAATCTTTTGAGCAAACGTATCGGCAAGATCAAAAAAGAGCTTCAAGGGATGTCTAAAGACATCAAAGAGCTGAAGGCGAAGGCTTAATTTTATCCGGAACTACTTTTATCCGCAAATTAATTCTTTTAATTATTATAGCAAAGCAGCCCTATCCATGATGGATAGGGCTGCTTTGCTGTGGCTTTATTTTTAATTATTTAACTTATAATTGCTTTTCTTCTTTGCAAGGCATGGCTTATTATTTGTATTTTTGACTTGCCCACAACCTTAACAACCAATTATAATGGCACATATCTTTTTTAAAAACTTAGAATTCAAAGCCATAGAGAACATTCAGCCTGACAAAGATTTTTACTACAATAATATCTATGGTGCCTGGCAGTCATTATCAAACGACCGATTACTAATTATGGATAAAAGCTTTGCGGGTATAGCTTCCAAAAAGAAAGATATAGAAACTGGCGAGGATCAAAAATGATGAATAATATATTTTTAATAACTCCTTTGTTATTTAAAAAAACGGAGGATATATATCCGCCTAATCAATTTGTCTACGACAATATACAAGGTTATTGGAAGTCGAGAATAGACGGGCAGTTGCTTACTCACAATAGTGAATTTTCTAATGTTGCATCAAAAAAAAGAGATGTGGAAACTGGAGAGGATCAAAAATAAATTGAACAAATGAATATACTTTTAAACAACCTAAAAAAACTGAGTATTGCTGATGGACAAACTCCGCAAGGTTTTATTTATGACAACCTCGCCGGATTTTGGAAACATAAATCAAGCGATTTACCCTATGTAAAACATCAGGATTTTGCAGCGCCTGGCACCTATAAAAAATTTGACGTTGAAACGGGAGAAGACTATAAAGGTAAATAATGAAAATCTATCCCAAAGTTCTTATTATCTCTAATAAATTCGACTTTTCTACCGATTTAGTTGCTCATCAATTAAATCAAATGGAAACTGATTATGTAAGAATTAACAGGGACCAGTTCCGGGATTATAAAATAGAGTTTGATCCCCTTGTTCCTGTTTTGAATGTAGTGATTGAGAATGTGGAATACATAATAGATCAAGTTCATTTACTAAGTATATTTTTTAGGGCACCAACTTTTCTAAGGGATATTTTTCAGGAAGAAGTTGATGGCGAAGAACAGTTGTATAGAACACAGTGGGCAGCGTTTATTAGAGCTATTACAGTCTTCGAGGACGCGCTTTGGGTTAATAATCCTATTGATACCTATAAAGCAGAAATTAAAGCCTTACAGTTAAGCTATGCAAAGCAAGTAGGCCTTTTAGTTCCCCATACTATCATTACCAACAAAACAACACCCCAACCTGGAGAAATATTTGCCATTAAGTCTATTGATACAGCAATTGTATCCTCCAAAAAGGAAGAAGCTTTTGTTTATACGTCGATTGTTGATGGAAGCGACTTACAGGAAAACCATTATTCATCACCTTTCTTTTTACAGAAAGCTTTAACCCCTAAAATAGATGTTCGCATCACTATCATAGGACAGCAAGTAGTTGCAATGTATATTAAAGGGAATGTTGCTATAAGGGGCGATTGGCGAAAATTTGAAGATGAATTAATATATGAACCCTTTGAATTGCCATCTGAGATAAAAGCACGAATTTTAAACTTTACTAAAAAGTTCAAGCTGAATTATGCGGCAATCGACATGGTGCTATATAATTCTGAATATCATTTTATTGAAGTTAACCCCACAGGAGAATGGGCATGGCTACAAAAAAATACGGGAATCGATATGGGGTTAATAATTGCAAAATATTTGTGCCATGAAAATTTGGGGTAACAACTTTTTTAGTCAACATGTTTTTCCAGGGCACTATACTGCAATAGTCGAAAAGAAAATAAAAAGTGGTTACGACGAAATAAACTCAATAGAATCCTATCAAGTTCCAAAGGGGAAAAAAGAGGAAATGATTGATCAAATCATTAAAAATATTGAAGAACAGCAGGATAGAAAGAAAGGATTAGAGGATAAAGTCAAGGCCATTTTATTTAGCATATCTATTGCTATTACCGCAATCACATTTTCGCTCAGCTATGAACAAACCACAATTACCACCATACCGGGAATAATTGCTTTAACAATACTTTCCTTAAGTATTTTCTATTTCGTTTCCAGTGCCATAGTGGCTGTAAAAACTTTAATTCCTGTTGGTTTTAGTTCAATTCAAGCTGATGTAAGCTTTAACACGGATGAAAAAACAATAAAGCTTAATATTCCTAAGGTTGAAGATCGCCTTCACCAACTGCTAAAAGATAAATTATTGAACGACAATGTCAATCTAAGGATATCCAACGCCACCTACGCATCTTTAAAATTACTTCGCAACGGAATCATATTATTTGCAGTATATTTTGTTATCGCAATTTCCCAGAAGCTATTTTACAAAAATGATACGCCTTCAAATGAAAGTATAATAAATATTAACCTGAATGATACCACAAGGCTGAAAATAAATGTCCATTATTCAAATGGTCCAAAACCAACATTAAAAATAGACAGCAGCCAATTACGAATTAATAAAAACCTGCAAAAAAAGAAAGGATCTGGTAAGTAGGGATTTAGATATGGAAGAAAAACTAAACATGATCTTAGGTTTTGTCATACGGCACAAGGATCGGATAAATATCAACCCACATGCAGTCCATGAACAGCTTTTTTTGAAATCCATAAGCCTTGAGGAAGCTAAACAGTTGTTCGACAAAATCCTAAAATCAGGTAAAGTAAAAGTGTATGGAGGTAGATATATAGGGTATTCTGTAGACACGGAATTGTATTTAAAATCGGGCGGCTTCATTACTGAAAAACGGGTAAACGAAACAAACGCAGAGGCTGCCGAAAAAATAAAACAGCCCTCTTTATTTATGTCTTATTGTTGGGCTGAAAGTGAAATTGCTGAAAAGATATACAAAGACCTGGTACAAATAGGCGTTTCCATACTAAAAGACAACCACCAGCTTGAGTATAAAGATTCAATCAAAGCGTTCATGAATTCCATTCGTGATTCTGATTACGCTATGATACTTATCAGCGACGATTATCTGAAATCTAAAAATTGCATTTATGAACTCTTACAACTTTTAAAGGAAAGCGAATACAAAAACAAAATTCTACCAATAATTATCGAAGGAACAAAGATTTATTCAGCTTCCGACCGAATTAGATATATCAAATATTGGGAGCAGAAATGCGAAGAATTAAAACGAGATATCGGCACGATTAATCCAGTAAATAGCATAGGAGTGATAAGTGATTTAAAGCTTTTTACGGAGATCTCTCAAAATATAGGTGAGTTTCTAAACGAGATTGGCGACATGCTCCATATCTCTTTAAACAAGTTGCAGGAAACTCATTATAAAGCCATACTTGAAAAAATAAGATTTGAAGATATATCATTCGCGGTTACCTTAATGGCAATTGCCGGGACTGAAGATCTGGAGCAAAGGG
>Ga0302309_10001176_pt1 | contig 24755 bp, 24 predicted proteins | sample III_Palsa_N1_1_FD_200453 | JGI IMG/M metagenome (GOLD analysis project Ga0302309, IMG submission 200453) | Peat permafrost microbial communities from Stordalen Mire near Abisko, Sweden - III_Palsa_N1_1 | ecosystem: Environmental > Terrestrial > Soil > Palsa > Peat permafrost | place: Sweden... | reverse complement strand
TGAGATGTGAGATATGAGATATGAGACAGGATGGTTCCCATTTCAAATCAATAATACATTAACGGCCAATTTGATAAATATAATATTTAAGATTGAAATATTTGTATGCAGACATATGTCTCACATCTCAAATCTAATATCTCAAATCTAACTACAGCCTGTTATTATCAATATTCACCAAAGCTTTTTTCAGGGTGAACACTACGTAGCCGCGGTCGCGGTTAACCAGTTGCATCAAGTTGTTTATCAGGCCTTCTTCCTGCCCTTCAGTGTATTGCAGCTGCGCATCGGTAAGGTTGTTGTATTTTCTTTGTATTTTGATCTTAACCCTCTGCCAATCTTTGTTTGATATACTGATCTCTGCCATTATGCTAAATTTTTTTCAAAAATATGAAATTACCGGTTTGCCCGTCGCATTTTTTTTGGCATAACATTGGTTAAACTATTGTAAATAATTACGTCTAACTAAAATCGTTCACTTAACTCAAAAAACCTATGAAAAAGTATCTATTTATCTTAGTTATACTGGTTACAGTAAGCATCAGCGCTAAGGCACAGTTTGACTTCGGCGTAAAGGGTGGTGTTAATTTTTCTAATATCGATGCTAATCAGCTGGACAAATCAACCAAAACCGGTTACCAGGTCGGTGCATTTTTAAGGGTAGGCAGCGCATTCTATTTACAACCCGAAGCCTATTTAGCCAGCACAGGTGGTAATTTCAGCGACCCAAGCAATGGCGACTACAGCGCAAGCGTTAGGTTCACTACTTTAAATGTTCCTTTACTATTTGGGCATGAATTTGGTACATCAAACACCAATTTCAGGCTGATGGTTGGCCCTGTTTACTCCTACCTTTTGAATAAAGATGAAAGCTACTCGGAGAATTTCACTAATGCCTATCATGATTTTGGCAACTATAACAACAGTACGTTGGGCTACCAGGTAGGTGCAGGCATTGATTTTGCAAGCTTTACCGCTGATTTGCGCTACGAAGGTGGCTTATCCAAACTAAACCCGGAATACGGCCAACGGGCTAACATTTGGTCGGTGAGCTTAGGGTTTAAGATTTTGTAAAGATTAATTTGCCAACCGTCATGGCGAGGAACGAAGCCATCCCTCCGAAGGAGTCCTACGGACTGCACATGCAAGTCAAACAGGGAAAAGTTTGTTAAATGACGTCATTAAAAGTAATTACGTTTCATTGATTGGGATAGTTCAGAGATTGCTTCGTTCCTCGCCATGACGTGGGGGCTACGCATGTTCGGATTGTTCGGTCAGGTAGCGAACGAACACTTTTCCTAACAAACTTTGTCATGCTGAACGCAGTGAAGCATCTTTGCTCGTGCATCGCGGACTATGTAACGTGAACTATGCATAGCGTGTTAAACATAGTTCAAAGGTTCTTCGCTGTCGCTCAGAATGACATAATGTAAATTGTTTATTATCAATGTTATTTGGCTCGAAAGGACACTTTAGTAATTGCTATACCTTTTTCATCAAGTCCTTAAACGCTTCCAGATCAAGTTCAGCCTGGTAGAGTTTGCGGGCGGCATCGAGGTATTGTTTTTCGATGGTTTTGGCGTGGGTTTGTATGCCTGCTTTTAGTATTTGCAGGTTTTTGTATTCGGTGCGGATGTCGCCCTCCAGTTGCTGCCTTTTGAGGCCGATTTGGTTGGCCACATTACTGATCTCGTTATTGATCGGCCCCATGTCGGGCACATAGTTAAAGCCTGCGCCCACTTTCTTTTGCCAGTTGAGCAATACCTGTATGTTTTTTGGCCCGATGCCAGTTATTTTACGAGTATTCAGTTTGCCGATGTCGGCTGCGTTGCGGATGCCATTGCTGTAGAGCAGTTGCTTTTTACTATCACCGAAGGCTGCTATTTTGTGTTTTTCTATCTCAAACTGGAACAGGTAATACTTATACTGGGCATTAAAATATTTATCCTCTATACGTTTTTTCTGCGCGGCAAATTCCGTAGGCAGGTATTTAAAACCGTTGACAAGACTTTCCAGCCGTGTGGCCAATTTATTGTACTTATCCAGTTCAGCAGGTTTGCCGTGTTGCTTGATGATGGCCTTGAAACGGTTTTTAAGGCTGTCGAACTTCTTTTGCCTAACCGCAAGTTCCTCCTTTAGCCTGATCTGTGTAGGAAAGAACAGGTTAGATAAAAGAATAGCGATCAGGCCGCCCAAAATACACATCCAGCCAATAAGCAGCGATGCGATAACAGTAACCAGCGCGATAGCGCCATAAACTACCAGGCTTTTCTTTTTCAGGTTGTAAAACTTCTTATCGATAGGCCTGGCAGTGAGTGTGCCGATGGCGTAATTTTCACTTAGCTTTTTTATGGTGAGTTTTTCGGGCTTGAAGCCATTTACAAAGCGGTCGATATCGCTAACATTCTGTAACGGTGTTCTATATGTCTCATCCAAAAAGAAAACAATTCCGTCTTCGGCCTTAAACCTGCACCAGGGGCATTCCTGCATGGTTTTAGGGTACTGGTGAATTTTGAAATCGGCACATTCAACCAATTGTTTGTTCAACTCGTCCAGTTCAATTACCCAATCCTTTGGCGTAGGCCGATGGCTTACTTCCTCAAATGCCTGGTGAAACAGTTTGATGATCCCCTGCGGAAATTTCCTCAGTGGTAAGCTATTCCTGGCCGGCAGCAATTTTTTATGCGAACGCTTTAATGAGTAAGCGAATTCTTTAGTTCGGATGGCTTTTTCCTCGTCAATCTCCTCTTTGGTTTGGTTAATGCCCGTAAACGGCGCACGCCCCAAAAACAAAAGCTGAAAAATGAGCGTAGCCAGCGAAAAGGCATCCGTATTTACCGTGCGGACCACATTCGTAAACGAGCCTTTTTCCAGCAATTCCGGCGGTGTATAACGCGGTACGCCAACCTCGCAATAATGATGGCGTTTGCCATTCTTAACCTGGAACGAGTCGCAGTCTATCATCGCTACCATGCCATTGGAGTTTACCAGTATGTTGGCCTCGTTCACGTCACCGATGATAATGCCCATCTGGTGTATCTTATAAAACGCCATGGCCAGGTTGCGGGCAACGTGAGTTAAGTAGTTATAACCTTTATCGGGAAACAGTTTTTTGCGTTCCATCGGGCTAAACAGCATGTGCAGCGGCACAAAGGCCACCAGTTTGCGCATAGTAAACCCGCAGGCTTCGCCGGTATCATCATAAACCACATCCAACGGCCAGGCGGCAAATTTGTTCAACTCCGGGCTGGAGATAGAAGCCATATAGGTGAGCTTATCTATCCGCTCTTTGGTCAGATTATGATTATAGATTTTAACTACGAGACCTGCATCTTCGCGCACCTCGTACACAATACCTTCGCCGCCCTGGCCTATTTTACGGCCGGGGGAGTAGCTTACGCCATTTAATCCGGTGTAAACTAATGGGGTCATAAACGGGTTGCTAACAGCAGGGTTTTATCGTCGTCGGTACGGTTATTAATGATATCGCCGGAAAGATACTCCTCCAGTTTCTTATCCAGTATAGCGATGTGCTTATCCTCTGTCGCCACGCGCAGCCATTTAAACAGGTCTTTAAAAAATGGCTGGTGAACGGTTTCGGTTTCGTTGTTCAGCGCAAGCATTTGCAGTCCGTCGCTAAAAACAGCTACTTCGTTTATCCTTTCCTCAATCACCCGGACTTTGAGGTTAGCAAAATTGGGGTCGTCAATCAAAAACGCGGTAGTATTCTGGTATTCGCCATTCTGCGGCCACCATAGCCATGTAAAATGCCCGGTCCCATCGTTTCGGATAATGGCGCCGTCGCCAATCTGTAAAAAACAAGCTTTATTGGGAAAGATAACGAACCCAAGCAGCGTACAGGAAAATTCATTAGCAGGTACGCCCAGTTCTTCAGCCTGTTTTTTTAAATTATCGAAAATATTTTCGGCAATTACTAAAGCTGCGCGTTGGTTTATCATCACATTAATCGCGATCATCTCCAACACCAGCTCAACGCCTATTTTTACTGCGGTTGCCGAGGCTTCGGCAGCATATTTAGCGCTGCCGGCGCCATCGCTCACAAAGCCTACCAGCACTTCATCGCCGGTTTTTAACGGAATGGTGCGGTAGCTGATAGCATCCTCGCAAGGCCTGTCGACCAAAACATGCGACGAGCCAACCACGCTCTGCCCGATCACTTTCCAGATCATAGCTCAGCCCAGCCTGATGGCGGCAACAGGTTTACCGCCGCGCCCGGATTTTTCCCCGACACCATTTTCATGGATGATGACAGCCACATAAAAAATTCCCTGAACATCAATCCTTTCAGTTTCAATGGCGTACGCACCGATATCCTTTTCAGCACATCCATATTCGCACCTTCAACGCCAATGGCAAAAAAAGCAAATGCATTCTTTTCCTCGCCTTCGCGCACCAGGTTCGCTGCATCAACCCAATTATCTGTGGGGCCGCCGTCGGTTATTAAAATTATCCAGGGTTTGTAGTAACCTATGCCATTTTCTTTAAAAACCTGTTTGCGTTTGGTAATCATATCGATACCCATAGTTATGGCCGCGCCTATCGGCGTATCGCCGGTGGCCACCAGTTGCTGCGGGTAAAAATTATCTACGGTTTGAAAGTCCGACTCCACATGCGCCGGCCCGAAGGTTATCATGCCCACTTCAACGCGCTTTGCGGCCAGCGGGTCTTCTTTCAGTTCAGTTTTTAATGTCAGCACACCCTCGTTCAACTGCTCGATAGGCAGGCCGCTCATGGAGCCGGAAGTATCCAGCAGCAGCATGCAAGGGCAGCGCGATTCAGGGTTATTTGCAAAATCATCCGAACCAAACGGTATCTGTTCAAATGAAATGTATTCATCCATATCACTCATCTTTGTTTTTGTTTAATGGGGTGTAAAATTACTAATTTTTTTAGATTTATTAATTGACGGTAATCGCTTTGTAACCTGTCGCGCTCCGTTGACTCACCCCGGCGACGCTCCGCTGGCCGACCCTCTCTCTTTCGCTGCGCGAGATAGAGGGTAACTACGTTTAAACTTAAATCTCCCATCCACCCCCACTGGTTTAAGAGTTAGCGCAGCGCTCTTAAATCTAACTTAGAAAAATAAGGACTCTGTCCGGCTCAACTGGTATGATTATTTTACCGCGAACAAGCCTTTTCCGTTGTAAAACTCTATTCACAATAACCCGGACGGAGTCCTGCCTTTCATTATGGATTTAAGAGCGCTGCGCTAACTCTTAAACCAGATCATATCCTAAATCTATCAATAATCCGCCAACACCACTATATTCTCGCTAATAGGCGAGATGCGTTCTTTCCCATTCAAAAATCCTAATCCCACCACAAAACTAAAGCCGGTGATGATGCCACCCAGCTCAATGATCAGCTCGCTGGCTGCAGTTACGGTGCCGCCGGTTGCCAGTAGGTCGTCGTGTATCAGCACATGCTGGCCGGGTTCAATGGCGTCGGTGTGCATTTCTATAACGGCCGTACCGTACTCAAGTTTATACGCCTTTTGCCTGATGGTGTAAGGCAGCTTGCCCGCCTTGCGTACCGGTACAAAAGGTACACCCAATTTCATAGCCAGCATCAGTCCGAATAAAAACCCACGGCTTTCCACGCCGGCTACCACATCTATTTGCGCACCAGTCAATTGTACGGCAAACGCATCTACAATGTTTTGGCACAATGCCGGGTCTTTTAAAATGGGTGTAATGTCTTTAAAAATAATGCCCGGCTTCGGAAAGTCGGGAATATCGCGTATGGCTGCTTTTACCTGTTCTGCTATCATTTGTAACTTAAATAGGGTTCAATTTTATATAATGTTTCGGGGCTGATGATGGCGATATTCGCCACGTCGTTTATAGAATTATAATTGCCGTGCTGCGTACGGTATTGAATAACTGCGTTCACTTGCTTATAATTTAAGTAGGGGAACTGTTGCAGCGAAGGTAAGGAAATGGTGTTGATCCTTAATTTGGTAACCTTCGCCGGGTCGAGTGTTAGCTGGGCTTGTATCTCGTTATATTTGGCCGTATCCACGCCAAAAACTTCCTGTAATTGTTCTTTGTGAAAAAAGCCACCCAACCTGTCGCGGTAGCGGATGATGCGCATGGCGAATGATGGCCCGATGCCGCGCACTTCAGTCAATTGCGCCGAATCTGCTGAATTAAGCTCGACTGTTGCACCGGGTTTTAGCTTGGGTACCGCCACATAAGTACCGCTTTGCGGGATATCGATATAAGGCTCCAGTCGTTTATAGTCGCTGTCGGCAATGCCATATATTTTTTGCAGGTCGGTATTTCGGTAAAAATGACCGCCTTTGGTCTCGTAGTTTTTGATGGTTTTGATCTGGTGGTCGCTCAATCCCAGCAATTTCCACTTTTCTGCAGGCAGATTGTTGGGGTTGAAATCGAACAACTGAATATTGGCCGGCTTTACATCCGCCAGGTTGTTTTGGGTTGAGTCGATCTTCGCTTTACTCAACACGGCCATCGCATGGTCAAAGTCCTTTTGATTTATTGTACTATCTTTGCGGGCGAACTGGTAAACATAAGGCGCGGCCAATACCAGCACAATCAAAATCACCAGTATAACCATACCATTCCAGTCTTTTTTGGTTAACGAAAGGTGATTTTTTATGTGTTTGTTCATTTAGCGCTCAAATGCAGTTCAAATTAAATAATTTTGGTATATTAAAACCGATATAACATCATTTTAACTGATCGATGAAGATAATAACCACCGAGGAATTCGCCAAGGCCACAAAATTAGATAAGTTGAAGATGCCGGGCCTGGCCGCGTTGCTGATGGAGGTGATGAAAATAAACCAGGTAAACGAACTGTTTGCCCAGGCGCAGGATAAAGAAGGTATTGAGTTTATCGATGCCATTTTAGCCGGCTGCGGCGTTGAGGTGGAGTTTGACAAGCGGGAATTACGCAACATACCCAAAACAGGCGGATTTATAGCCATTGCGAATCACCCTTATGGCGGTATAGAGGGATTAGTGCTGCTCAAAATATTATTAATGGCAAGGCCTGATGCCAAACTGATGGCCAACTTTCTATTAAAGAAGATACCTAACCTGAGCGATTTTTTTATAGCAGTAAACCCTTTTGAGAACATCGAGCATTCATCCAGCATCAGCGGATTAAAAAACACTTTAGAATTATTAGCAAACGGAACACCGGTCGGCATTTTTCCGGCCGGCGAGGTTTCCACATTCAAAATAGAAACACAACAAGTAACCGACCGCCTGTGGCACCCGGTTGTGGGCAAGATCATAGCGCGGGCGAAAGTGCCGGTGGTGCCTATTTATTTTCATGGTAACAACGGGCTGCTGTTTAACCTGCTCAGCCTTATTCACCCTACCCTGCGCACGGCCAAGCTGCCTTCCGAGCTATTCAACAAGCAGGGGCATGCTATTAAGCTGCGCATCGGCAAAGCGATAAATATTTCCGACTATCCCGAATACACCAACAGCAATAAGCTGCTTAACTTTTTGCGCGCCCGCACCTATGCTTTGGGAACTGGCTTGGAGGAAGAGAAAAAGCTGTTCAAGCCCCGTAACCTGTTCAAAATAAAAAAACTGCCCGAAGCGATAATGCCGTCGATCCCGTCTGATGTTATGGAAAAGGAGGTTGAGCCGCTGCGCGAAAGCTACCGGGTTTGGCAGGAAAAGAATTACGAGGTTTTTATTGTACCGACGTCGGTTATCCCTAACATCATCCGCGAAATTGGACGTCTGCGCGAAGTAACTTTCCGCGAAGTGGGGGAAGGCACCAACAAGGCCATCGACCTGGATGAATACGATATTTATTACCATCATCTTTTTATATGGGATACTGAAGCTAAAGTGGTAGTGGGCGCTTACCGCATTGGTTTGGGCGACGAGATATTTTACAGCCTGGGCAAAGGCGGTTTTTATATTGCCAAATTGTTCAAGGTTAAATCGCAGCTGATACCTGTGCTGAAAAAGAGTATTGAGCTGGGCCGCTCATTTATCCGTAAGGAATACCAGCAAAAGCCGCTGCCCCTGTTCCTGCTTTGGAAGGCTATATTTAAGTTTTTGATCGATAACCCGCGCTACCGTTATATGATCGGGCCGGTGAGCATCAGTAATTCATTCTCGAATTTCTCCAAGTCGCTTATTGTAGATTATATTAACCGCAACCATTTCGACCATGAAATGGCGCAGTATGTAAAGCCGCGCAAAAAATTTAAGGTTGATTTTTCCAAGATTGATACCGATGTGCTGATGCCAGGCGAAGATAGCTTTAAAAACCTCGACGACATTATATCCGAAATAGAAACCCGCAGCCTGAAAGTACCGGTACTGCTGCGCCAGTACATCGCCATGAATGCCAATATCATTTGCTTCAATATCGATCCAAAATTTGCCGATTGCCTGGATGGTTTTTTAGTAATGGATTTTTACAAAGTGCCGAAGGAAATGCTGGATAAATTGGCGAAAAACCTGTAGGCCAGCCCCCTCTAAACGGCATAGCCCTCATGAGCACCTTAAGAAAAACAAATAACAGCGAATAATCTCCTCCGCCAGTTGGCGGAGAGACTTTATGAGAAGCTATTTTAAGCCCTACCTACCGGGGAGGGTTTGGGTGGGGCTTATTATGCGCCAGCAACCTCGGTGCAAACTTAATTATCGTCCAGGTTACGGAGCCGATGAGCGCTATGGCTTTGAAAGCGAAATGTACAAACGGCTTCATCACTTCCCAGTTTTCGCGGGTTAAATAAGTGCCTTTACCTTCGGGCTTGTTGCCTATGCGTTTGGTTTGTGCTGCCATAGTTAGAAAGTTAAATACTGTTAATTATTAACCTATTAATACGCCAAAGCAGTAATTTGTTTTCCATATCGTTAAAACCTTTGATATGAAAACCCTGTCGCTTGTCTTTTTATGCTTAGCGGGAATTTCCAATTTTTGTTTAGGACAAGACGGAATCGAAAACCGCTATGCCGCGTCCATTAGGAACGAATTGCTGGAATTAAACGCGCAAATGACCGCCGACCGGCAAAACCTGTACATTGTTACCGCCGAATGCGGGCCAAAATCAAAGGAAGCAGCTTTGGGGAGATCCATTTCGCATAGAGATGATTCGCTTATATTGCTTAAGGTGGAATCCATCATCCATGTTTATGGTTATCTCGGGCCGAAAACCATTGGCTATGAGGCAAATCAAACCATGTTTAATGTGATTTACAACATGCAGCTCGATTCAGCGAAAAAATACGTAGCTATTCTATGGCAGGCGCTTTTGAAAGGCAATGCCACCCCTGAAAATTACGCCGCCCTGGCCGATAAAGTTTCCTTGCAGGAATCGCATGCGCAGATATACGGTAGCATTATACAAAGAAAAGGCGGCACGTATTACATGCCGCCTATACTGGACACCGCTAAAGTAGACAGCCTGCGAAAAGAGATAGGCCTGCCGCCGTTGCAGGAATATTTGAAAATGCTTAGCGCTAAGTAGGTTTAAGCGTTCTAAAGGTCACTCTCAAGCCATCGGCGATGCGTCTTATTTAACGCGAACCGGTAGACTCACCCGACGACGCTTCGCTTGTCGACCTCTCTTCGCTACGCGGAAAGAGGTCAAAGCCATTTATATTCCACAAAGTATTTTTATTTAAATCAGTAGTTACCCTCTTTCCGCGCAGCGAAGAGAGGGTGGTCGAGCGCAGCAAAGACCGGGTGAGTCAACCGGGTCGCGTTAATCCCTATGTATCCCACCTGAACCCGCAGTCCTGATATCATCTACCGAAGCATTGCCCGAATAAACGATATTGCCCGAACCGGCTATATGGCCCGAAATGCTTTTATCGGCTGTTAAATAAACCGAACCTGAGCCGGCTATATTAACAGCAGCCGAGCCTGTTTTCAGCTCTTTTGAATTGAATGAGCCTGAACCGCTTACGCTTATTTTGGCATCATCGGCATGGCCGCCCAGGCTGATTGAACCCGAACCACTTAATGAGGCATGCAAATTATCAGCCTTTACCGAAGCAGAAAGACTTCCCGAGCCGGCCAACGCTACATTTACTTCGCCGCCGCTTACCACGCCGTCAACCGTCATATTTCCCGAGCCGGCATTAGCCACGCTTGATAATGATTTTGCGGTAACATAAATGTCTATCTTGCCGTTACCATCGTTATTGTGACGGGCAAAACGGTCTTTCCATTTTATATTCAATGTACCGTTTTCTACGGTGGTTTCAATTTTATCAGCTATGTCGGTGCTGGCTACTATTTTCAGGCTTTCGGTGCCGTCGATCTTAATGTGAACATCAAACGGCCCGCCGGAACCGATGCTGGTAAAACCCGAAACCGACCTGGTTTCTTCTGATTGCGCCGTGGCTGTTAGCGTTGCAGCAGCCATTAGTATTACGGCAAAAATGGAGTAGGCAATTTTTCTCATGATCTTTTAGTTTTTTTACAAGACAATGCATAGTAGGGAAACGTTGCATGGGATGGAAAAATCCGATATGGGGTTGAGTAGGCTTTTAGAAAGATTGTTTGTTATATTCGGGACGAGTAGGCTGCTTGAGCCTTTGTTCAATCTCACACCGTAGTATGTGCTTTTATAATTTAACTTTAAATGACTAAACGAATTATCCGAACTCTGATTATACTCATTTTTGCAAGCCACTTATTTTTTTGCTTTACGAGTTGTACCTCTAATTATAAAATAAAAGGCGTCCCCGACTCATCATACTTTATAGATTCCATTCCGAAAGAATATATTAAGCTAATTAATTTTAAAAAGGATTGTTGTACTGATACCGACAAAAGCATAAAGTACTTTCAAACGATAGGATTTAAATATCGAAGCCCAATAAGCTATTTCTATTTTACAGGCAAGTATCTATTGCAGATATATTGTATGTCTGACAATTACAAATATTCTTTAAAAGCGATGGTACATACTAATTATAAGAATGCGCACAGCTGGATAAATGAGCCCTATGTTGGTTATTCCAAGACAGATATGGAATTTTATTTTAAGCTTACAAAACCAGTAACTCCTAAAAATATCTACATTGATATAAACGGGCAAAATACCCGTATATTAAAGAACGATGATTCCACAATATTTTATTATTCTTTATGCAAAAATTTTAATATAAAATTTAACCCTGGCGATCAAAATGACATTTATGGCAATCTCAAGGATGGTATTTCTACCCCTATTCCATTAGAGATAATGCTTACAAAACAGGGTGATCATTTATACATGTTAATATACTCAAGTCAGACTTCGGAAATTCCGTTAGAACCTTATGCACTTAATAACTTGCTACAATATTGGAATAAGCATTAGGATATTTATATTTGCTCCTCAATGCTGGTGCGCGTGTGTCACGCGCTCCCAAACCGACTTCCAAATTAACTACCCTTTCAACCCCTCAATCTCTCCCAACGATTTCGGAAAATACTTACCTAAAACCCGGCTGCCCGTTTCGGTGACCAGGAAGTTATCTTCAATGCGTATACCGCCAAAATCGCGATACGTGTTCAAAACCTCATAATTAATAAATTCCGAATATTTATTTTCGGCCTGCCAGCGGTCAATTAATTCGGGAATGATGTAGATACCCGGCTCAACGGTAAGCACAAATCCGGGTTCAAGTTCCCGACCTAAACGCAATGATTTCAATCCGAAAATTGAGGTTTCCTTTTTTAGCGAATCGGTATAACCTACATATTGTTCGCCCAGGTTTTCCATATCATGCGTATCCATACCCAGCATATGGCCTAAACCACATTGAAAAAACATGGTATGCGCACCGGCGGCAACGGCTTCTTCAGCATTACCCTTCATCAGTCTGGCTGCAATGAGTCCCTCTGCCAGTTTTGTACAGGCGGCGAGGTGAATATCCCTGTAACGTACGCCCGGTTTCAGTAAAGTGATGGCATGGTTCATCGAATTTAAAACCACCTCATACAATTCGGCCTGGCGCGATGTGAATGTTTTGCCCACCGGGAAAGTGCGGGTAAGATCTCCGCCGTAATGCATTTCATTTTCGGCGCCGATATCGCTCAATACCATTCGACCCTCCTTCAATGTGTTCCCATAATAATGCGTGTGCAGCGTTTGCCCGTGGGTAGTGATAATGGCGGGGTAACCCAGGCGGGCGTTGTTGGCTATGGCAACCTCGTGCGCTTTTGCTACCAGCTCATATTCCTTTATGCCGGGGCGTGTGTGTTTGATCACCGCCAGCTCCATATCAATGCTGATATTTACAGCCTTTTCTATTTCGGCGATTTCCAGCGGTGTTTTTATTACGCGCTGGGCAATTACAGCCTTCACCAATTGCGGCGAAACATATTTGGAGATATCTTCCAAACTTGTATTCAGCCATTCAGCCAGCTTAATTTTATTTTCAGGACGATAGGGCGGCAAAATATGCACCGGCCTGCCGGAAGTTACGGCTTTGTGTATATAATGCGTTGCCTGTTCATACGGACGCGTTTGGTTAACGCCAACCATCGCAGCCATTTCGCTTACGGTAGGCAGTGTGCCCGTCCAAACAATATCATCAATGGTTAGTTCATTGCCGAAGATCACTTCTTCGCCGGTATCGGTATCAATTATGGCTGCAAGCGAGGGTGTATCTAAACCAAAATAATAGAGAAAACTGCTATCCTGCCGAAACAGGTAAGCGTTGTCTTTATAATTCATGCTGCTGTCCTCATTGCCCAGCAACAAAATAAGGCCGTTATTGGCAAGCGCATGACTTAAAACGCTTCTGCGGTTGGTGTAAACCTGTTTATCAAAAAGGTGGAGATCCATATTACAAATATGTAAGGATTTGTTGTATAAATCAGCCTATACCTGCTGATAAATAGCTTCTTTCTTTTGTAGATTACGGCCTATGGCCGGTGTTTTCAGGCTGACACAGAAAAAACTCAATTTTTGAATATATAATTACCATCGAAGTCAATCATTTAATTAAGTTGATGAAAAACATGTCAAATTTTCTTTATTAAATTTGAATACCGTTTGTCATCAACCCATTATTTATTCTAAAAGTAAACATCATCTAAAATCCAATATGGATCGCAGGAAATTTATCAGGTCGGCAGGGTTGGCTTTGCCTATCGCCGGTACGTTGCCGGCAAGCGCTTTAAGCCTTGTTAGGGCGACAAATTCTAAACCAGGTGCGGAAGGCAACGAATCTGCTGTAATAAATGGCAAACCGGATTACACCATCCGTATCGGCACGGGCCTGGTTGAAGTTGGTGCGCAGCACATCATCGCTACCGTAACCTACAATGGCCAGTTTCCAGGGCCGCTTTTGCGGTTCAAGGAGGGAGAGCAAACCATTGTGGATATTTACAACGACACCGACAGCCCGGAACAGTTCCACTGGCACGGGCAGTTTATCCCGGTAAGCGTGGATGGCTCGGCTGAAGAAGGCACGCCTTATATTCCTGCCCGCAGTATGCGCAGGGAAGTTTTTGTTCCAAAACCTGCGGGCTTGCGCTTTTATCATACCCATACCATCGCGGGCGCAAATTTAAATGCCGGGCAATATTCAGGGCAGGTTGGCCCGGTTTATATCGAACCAAAGGAAAAATTGACCGGTTACGACCGCGAGGAATTCCTGGTGCTGAAGGAGTTCGAACCCTATTTTATGCGCGGCGGCGATATGTCGAGCGATTTTTTGAGCGGGCCTGTTATCCCGGAGCTTAAGGCCATGCAGGACAAAAGGGAACGCGAATCTCCCATAAAAACTAAGGGATATGAAGTAGGCTATAACGTTTTTACTATTAACGGGCGGAAATTAGGCCATGGCAAACCCATTGAAGTTAAATATGGTGAGCGGATATTATTTCACATTGTAAATGGCAGCGCTTCCGAGATACGCAGCCTTGCATTGCCAGGGCATACATTTAAGGTTGTGGCTTTGGACGGTTTCCCTGTTCCTAACCCGGTAGAAGTCCAGGTTTTATGGATCGGTACGGCAGAGCGTATTTCCGCAATTGTAGAAATGAAGCACCCCGGCGTATGGATAATGGGCGATCTGGCCGATGACGACCGCGGCAATGGCATGGGGACGATAGTAAAATATACCGGTCAAACCGGCAAGCCGCAATGGGTAACGCCTAAACCATTCCTTTGGGACTATACCATATTCGGCAAAAAAGATGCGCACGTACCTGAGCCGGATGAAGTGATCAAAATGATATTTGAAAAACAAAACGGTGCCGACAAAGGCTTTAACCGCTGGACAATAAATGGTGTTGCCTTTAACATGGCGGAGATGAAGCCGATGTTCACCTTAAAAAAGGGCAAGCGCTATCGTTTGCAGATGCACAATGCTTCTGATGATATACACCCAATGCATTTGCACCGCCATAGCTTTGAGTTAACAAAAATAGCAGGCAAACATACAGCAGGCATTATGAAAGATGTGGTGATGCTGGGCGGTTTCCAGGAAATGGAAGTTGATTTTGTTGCTGATAACCCCGGCCGTACGCTGTTCCATTGCCACATGCAACTACACATGGATTTCGGCTTTATGGCTTTATTCGACTATGTATAATAAGGCGAATCTTAAAGAAGTCGCCCGGTTTTTCTTAAAGTTGGGATTTACCGCCTTTGGCGGACCGGCTGTACACATTGCGATGATGCGGCAGGAGACCGTGGTAAAAAGAAAATGGATGAGTGAGCAGCATTTTCTCGACCTACTGGGCGCTACCAATCTTATCCCCGGCCCTAACAGTACCGAAATGGCTATCCACATCGGGCAGGAACGCGCCGGATGGCGCGGCTTACTGATTGGCGGCTTTTGCTTTATTATGCCGGCAGTTTTAATAACGCTTGGCTTCGCCTGGCTCTATAAAGATTATGGGCATTTGCCGCAGGTGCAGCCGTTTATTTATGGCGTTAAGCCTGCCATTATTGCTATAATCATTGCGGCTATCTATCCGCTGGCAATAAAGTCCCTGCAAACCGTTGAACTGGGAATTATAGGCGTAATTTGCCTGTTGCTTTGCTTTTTTGGCATTTCGCAGTTATTTATTCTTTTTGGTGCCGGTTTTGTGTCGATGGGTTTAGCTGCTATCCGGTTAAGAAGAACAAATACACTGCCTTCATTGCTTCCTCTTGCTCTATTGCAAACGCGCGATAACAGCTTTTTCAGCCCGGTAAACATCAGCTTATTCCTGTCGTTTTTAAAAATCGGCGCTATCCTTTATGGCAGCGGGTATGTACTGTTTGCTTTCCTTGATGCCGAACTGGTTAGTAAAGGCGTCATTTCGCATCAGCAATTAATAGACGCTATCGCCGTAGGGCAGTTTACGCCGGGACCGGTATTTTCCTCCGTCACATTTATCGGTTACCAGGTAAATGGCATCAGCGGCGCGGTTATGTCTACTGTGGCTATATTTCTGCCTTCATTCCTTTTTGTTGCTTTCCTTAACCCGTTAGTGAGCAAAATGCGCGGTTCAAAATTGATGGGTGCGTTCTTAAATGCCGTTAACGTCGCTTCTATAGCCCTGATACTTTTTGTTTGCTATCAACTGGGCAAGGACAGTTTGACTGACTGGAAAGAGATTTTAATAGCGGTTTGCAGCGCGGTGGTACTTTTGCGTTTTAAACAGCTCAATAGCGCTTTCGTATTGCTTGGCGCTTCAATTGCGGGCTATTTATTGTTAATGCTTTAACTACCATTAATTCCCCGCCCTATTCTCCTCACTTTGCGCACCGTTGGCATTGTGCTTCCGCTGATTTTGGATCGACTTCCCAAACCGGTAACTCAGGGTTAACTCCACACTGCGCGAATCGCTTACACTGTGATAGTTTGCAGTCGTTCCTTCCAGGTAGCCAATTTGCCAGCTGTTGTTTTGCGTTTTCAAAACGTCGTTCATATCCAGCTCGATAGTAGTGCTGGCCGAAAGCTTCTTCTCGAAAGCAAAATTGAGTGTACCACGCGGGGCGTCTACAAACTGCTCATTGGTAAAACGGCTCTGGTAATGGCCGTAGGTTTGCAGGGTCCAGCCATCACCGGGTTTAAATGTAAATGTTGGGTCAAGTACCAGTTGGCGCCCGCTGGTGTTGAGCGGACCGGTGAAAAAATTGGTAACGGTGTGTAATTCTCTTACCCGCGCATAAAAATTAATATTGAGCCATTTTGTGGGGTCGAGATCGGAATTTAACTCAATGCCGCCATCATAGTTATTGCCAATATTACCCGGCTGGTTGTAATAATAGCCATTGATAATGTGTACCAGGCCATCCTCGCGATCATTAGTGTAGGTATAGTAGAACGACACCCGGATACCTTTAAATGCATAAAATACCTGGTAGATATCCGAATACGCAGGGAGCAAATATGGGTTACCCTCGTTATAGGTAAACTTATCCAGCGGCGATAAAAAGGGGTTAAGCAAGTTATAATTAGGGCGATCGATACGGCGGCCAACGTTAAACCCAATAGATTGTTTGCCCGCACTGTCCAGCTTATATTGCAAATAGAAGGTTGGGAACAAACTGTTATAACTGCGGTTGAATGAGGAATCGGGTTTTTCGGGATTGCCTAACTGATGACCATAAGCGATGGTATTCTCAAACCGTAATCCCGCCTGGAACGAAAGTCGCTTAAAATCCTTTGCGCCGTTAATGTACGCGGCATTGATGTTTTCGCTGTAAAGGAAATGGTTGGTTTCGTTATAGTCGGGTAACGATGCGCCATTCTCCACATCAAAATAATCGGCAATATTATCAGTTGTGGTATAGCTGGTTTTTATGCCGGTACTCAATCGCAGGCCATCGGTTAAAACATGCGTGTAATCAGTTTTAGCTGAATAGATATCTATCCGCGATGGTATATTTCCTGTTTGCAGGGTTTGATCGTACAATGTTCCGTCTGGATAGAAACTATTGTTGGCAAAAGTTTGATCAAGCTGGGTGTGGTATGTGATATAATCGACGTCGGCAGTGAGCTGGCTGCCTTTATTATCATAATCATGCCGGTAATTAAGGTTGATGCCGCCGTTTTTAAACTGGCGTTGCACGGTATTATTGGCAAAAATGGTGGAGTCGACCTGGCCTTGCTGGCTGCTCAGCGTGCTTTTATTGGCGGTGGTGCTATTCCCCTGCGATAACAAGCCAAAAAACATCATGCCCACCGTGGTTTTATCCGTGAGGTATTCATCAATGGTGATGCGGCCGCTGTAGTTTTGGGTATGGCGAGCCAGGTATGAGGTTTGCATGAATACAGGCGCAATACCACTTATTATGGCCGGATCGAAGTACCTGTTCAGGTTAATGTCGTTATCATTGTTATTCAAATTGTAGCCGAAATTTGCTGCGACGTTGAGTTTATTTTCCCTGAAATTGAGGTTGAGGCTGTTATTGCTGCGCGCATATTTTCCCTGTATATAAGCGAGGTTCAGGTTGCCGTTAAAGCCTTTTTCTTTGGTGCGTTTCATGCGGATATTAATCACACCGCCGGTACCTGCGGCATCATATTTAGCGGGTGGATTGCTCATCAGCTCAATACGGTCGACAGCAGATGCGGGCAGCGAACGCAGGTAATTCGCCAGGTCCTCACCCGAAAGATAAGTTGGTTTGTCATCAACATAAACGGTTACGCTGCTTTTGCCCTGCAGTTGGATGATATCCTGCTCCACCGTAATCCCCGGCGACTTTTCCAGCAGGTCCATCAATGTCGACCCATCTTTTCCCGGCAGGGCATCTGCATTAACTACAGTACGGTCTATGAGGTATTCAACCGGGGGCTTTTGCGCCGATATAGTTACCTCTTTTAATGTGGTGGTTTTCTGCTGAAGGACAACCGGCTGCAGGATGGTATCCTTTTTTAGCGTAATCGTCTCACTTTTATAGGTTTGATAACCTATCGTTACGATCACTAACCGGTACGTTCCAGTTCCTGCTGCGTTAAAGGCGAAGCTTCCGTCGGCTCCAGTCAAAACAGTCTTCACAAGGGCCGAATCCACTGCACGGTCAAGGTAAACCGTTGCACCATCCAAAGGCTTATTATCCGTTGAATGTACGCTTCCCTTAATGGTCATGCCGGTTTGCGCTTTTGCAAAAGTAAAGGCAATAGTTAGCCAGGCGGCTAAAAAAGCCGCTAATTTCAGGTTCATGATGTCGGGGTTACGGGTTAATTTTAATTATCGCTGTCGATATCATTATGCGACGCATCGTCGGTATGCGTATGCGACCAGGTCCAATTAGGCCCGCTAACTGCAGGGACATACTTTCGTTTATACTTTTCAAAAATACCCTGCGGTTGTTTTTGTCCGTTAATGGTAAATGACGTTCCGCTGAGAACGAAAGAAAGCTTGTGGGTTTGGGTAATGAGGCCGTCTTTCAGCATATCAGCAGTAATAGCTTTTAAGGTCGCCAATTCGGCTGCCCGCCGCGCAGTGTCACGCCTGGTATAATAATGTCCATAACGCTCTGCGTAGAATGGCACGCCGCCAATTGGGTGCGCATATTTTTGCTTATATTTTTCAAATACAGCTTCGGGCTGTTTCTTCCCGTTTACAATAAATACCGAATCATTAAGCGTAAAGTAGCACGATGTACTTTGTATCAATCCATCTTTCAACATATCGGCGGTAATATCATTTACAAATGCGCGGTGAGCTTTTTGCATTTCAGCTACGGCCCTGTTATAATACTGCCCATAATGCTGTGCGTAGTAAGACGAATCGGGCTGGATATAACCGTTAGCATGAGGCTGGACGTAGCCATTAGCGCGAGGCTGCACATAACCGTTGCCATACGGGTGCGTTGAGGTATCGCTGCCGTATGGGGCGGGGTTACTCCCACGCGTTTGCGGTGAACCGATGATGACCAGCTGGTCTGTCATCAGCTTTTTTGCAGTAAGCTGTTTAAAGATAATCCTGCGCGTTGTTTCGGGTTGCAGTACGCCACCCACACGCAGCGCATAACGATTAATTGCAATGGTAAAATCACTCGTATCGGTGATGAGTCCGGCCGCAAACAATATGAGCGCCACCTGCTGGTGAACGCTCGGCTCTATCAATTTAGCGTGACTGACAGGCAGGTTTTTAACTGCCGGTACAGGGGTTTTAGGTTCAGTTATAGCAGTCTTCACATGCGGCACGGCCAACTTGGCTATTACCGGCTTGCTCAGGGCTACGGGTTTGTTCAGGCCGCATACCAGCAGGGCCAGTACAGGCAATAACATCACATACTTCCACAAAGTATGCACGTCAGATCTTTTTGCATCCATCATCATAATTCTTTTTTTTAATAGTGATTGATTGTAATTTGTGGCCAGCCGAACAGCGTAATTGGGCACGGATACCTGCAAAAGGCTCCATTGATAAGCTGCCGGGTCAACCTGGTGTTGCTGTAATAGCGTATCATCAGTCAAAAATTCCAGGTTGTTTTCCACCGTCTTGCGGTAAAGCCAGGCAAAGGGGTTGAACCACTGGAAAACCAGCATCAGTTCCGTCAAAATCAAATCGATGCTGTGGCGCTCTTTTACATGTATCTTTTCATGCATCAGGATGCGGTTATAGGTATCCCAGTCGTATTTTTCCGGGTTAATAAAAATGTAATTGCCGAAAGAACAGGGTGCTTTATCCGTTTCCAACTCCACAATATGATAGCGCCCGTCCCGTATCGCTTCATTCTTCCACGACTGGTACACCAATACTACCGCCTGCAGCAAAAAATTAATGCCGAAGGCGGCCATACCAAACCAGTATAACCAAACTGCCCATTGAATAATCGCCTGCCGGTTAAAGGTTTCCGGTGCGGGTTTTGGAGCGGCCTGAACTGTTGGCGCTGCATATCGCTCATTAGCCACATGCTGCCCCGAAGCGGTGTGCTGCTCCGTTAGTATAACAGGCACCAAAGTTTGAGGCGGCGGCGTGTTTGCCTGCTCGGCTTTGAGCAGCGAGAACTGCTGCGGTACCGGGATAAGCGGCAAAACAAAAGCCAGTACCAAACACGCCAGCAAAACCAGGCGGTTGAGCCGGTAATAAGTTTGCCCGCCGAGCAGCAGCTTGTAAAAGCCCAGGCATACGGCAAGGATGATGGTAACGTGCAAAGTGTACGGTATCATTTCTTTTTGTTTTTAATGAGGTTTACAATTTCGTTCAGCTCCTTCTCAGAGATATCCTGCTCACTGGCGAAAAAGGCCAGCATGTTCGAGTACGAATTATCAAAATATTCGCTCACAATATCCTTCATGGCATGCCGCTGGTAATCCGCTTTGGAAATAACCGGTTCGTAAAGCGACATATTGCCTACGGTTTCATGGCTCAAAAAACCTTTATCTTCCAGTATCTTGATCATCGTCCCTACCGAGTTATAATGAGGCTTCGGGTCGGGCAGCTCGGCCAGCACATCGCGGATAAAAGCTTTACCTAATGTCCAGAAGGCCTGCATGATCTGTTCTTCTCTTTTGGCTAATTTTTGCATATTAATATCGATTACAATTCAAACATACTCCTAATATATTAGGAGTGCAACTAATTTATTGGGACTAAATGTAAATTATTGATAATGAGGATATAAATTTTTATTGAGCCGAATATCCATATAGTTTTGGACATTCCCGCTGGTGGAAGCGGCCGGGCTTTTGCTCATACGCCTGCAGGCCTTACACACAATTATTGCTATAGCCGCTTGCAACTGACACTATTTGGGCCGGTATCCGCGCCAATCCCTAACGCAGGATTGTCTGAATCGCTGATTATTTTGATTAAAGGATTCCACAGATTGGTAATCTATCGGCCCACTTCACTGGTTTAAGAGTTAGCGCAGCGCTCTTAAATCTAACATAGAAAAAGAAGGACTCCGTCCGGCTCCATTAATTAAATATTTTCGTTGACATCTCCCATGACTTATTTTTGTTTCATAAGCCAGACGGAGTCTTGCTTTTCATTATGGATTTAAGAGCGCTGCGCTAACTCTTAAACCAGGAGACGGTGGCGGCGGTTAGGCACACGCGCATAGCTGACCCTATCCTCCTCCTTTCCCTTAAAAAGGAAAGACATCGCACAAGGCCACACGAGGCCTCTTTTGGGGTTTAAAAAATTGCAACTTATCCCCTGTCTTGCGTAGCGAAAGAGAGGGTGACTTGATCCGGCCCCTTGTTCGGAACCTGCCCGCCGCTGACCTCTGCTCAGTTTCCTATGGTCATAAAAATACCCGCATCCATAAATAAGGGGTTCATCAGTGGTATGCCAGGCACCTGATCGCCGATAAAGCGGGCATAACGGCCAGATCCTTTATCATAGCCATACCGCCAGTTACCGCCCCAGGGTTCATCATTTAAGTCAACGAAAAATCCGGAGTTATAGGAGGCCTTATTCTTTCCTTTGCCGGTATTGAAGTGCAGTTTATTCAAATAATTCCTGCTCGATAAACCGGCATATACCGCAGCAAAATGGAGGTGCAATGGTTTCCCGGCCAGGTCACCTGTCGGCATATAGTTAAGCGGCGCATCAACGGAAGGGGCATTAAACCCCATAGAACCAAGCTGGAAATTTAAAAAGGAAGAAATGTCCGCATTGCGGCTGGTCAATCTTTTTCCGGCATAAATAGCCGCTAACCCATATGGGTCACCTAAGCTGGCGGTAAATCCAAAGTCGTAAGACTTTGAAATAATACTGAAATCTAAGTTCCCGTCTAAAGAATGGTTTAACCGGGTGTGATAGTGGAGTTCAGACCATGAATTAAATGCCCCGTTACCCCCGATCAGCTGGTCTACCCCTATGCCAACAAGCATTAAGTGGTCTTCTGAACCGGACAGGTTTACCTGGGCAAGAGTATGATAACTGACGAACAGGCAGATGAGCGTGAATAATTTTTTCATTGTTACAAATCCAGGTGTAACAAAGCTATCATGATGGTATTAGAGCCTCATTATAACGGCATTATAATTGGATTAGATTTGATCTCCCCAAGCAAGTCACGAGAAGCATTTACACAACAATCTTTCCCTTCATTCGCGCCAGAGCCGGGGGGAGATAAAAGAGCCGCTAAAGAAATGCATTAGGGACTCGCCGCACTACCAAGAAATGGAAGCCCTTCAGGTCAAAAGATTTGAGAGGCTTTTTGCGTTTCGGAGATTTGTTAAATTTGTTAGTGACAATACTATAACGACATAACATGTGCAAGGTATATAACATAATTGGCTGTTTGACTACAATAGAATCGCATTTGTACGAAAACAATATCCATGAATACCGATCATTAAATGAGTTAATCGATTTTCAGAAAAACTATTCTTTTAAAAGACAAAGGATTATTTCAGATCATACGATTCTGATTGAGAAAGAAAAAAACACGCTTAGTTATGAAATTCCGCAATTAGATCACTCGATTAAAATGAAAAGAATCGCAATTGAAAAAGAGTTACTTTTTGAACTTGAGAAATTAAAGCACCAATTAGATAGCTTGCGTTCAACTTATAGCAGCATTATCCGGACACTTATCAATTACATTAAAAAGATCGTTCTTAAACTAAGGATACTATATAATAAACTTACTTTCAATTTCAAGGTCGAATCCTCTGTCAAACATTTAACGGCTAATTATAACGAGAAAAACAACCGTTACCAATATATATTGTCGCATTTTGAAGATGCAGTAATGAACAGCAGTTTATCACGTCTTCAAGAACTTGACAGGAAAAAGGGAGTAATTGATCAAATAAACAATTCAATCTACGGGGCGTTGGGCGAACAAAAGGTAGTAGATGAACTAGAAAAATTATCTGATGATTACATTCTAATTAATGATTTTACTTGCTACTTTCAGCCTCCTCTTTATAATAAGTAAGAAAACGATCATATAATGTCTGTTCAAGTCGACCACATCTTAATATCTCCAGCAGGCGTTTTTCTAATAGAGACAAAAAATTGGAATGAAAGTTCAATACACAATCAAAACCTTTATTCTCCCGTTAAGCAAGTAAAAAGGGCTAACCTTGCACTTTACAGAATACTAAATGGCGAAATCTCCGGAATTAAATTAGCCATACAAAGACATCACTGGGGTAATAGAAAAATTCCGATAAGAAATTTAATTGTTTTTATGGATAGCAGACCATACGAAGAGTTTCAATACGTAAAGATCTTAACCTTAAATGGTCTTCTTGGATATGTAAAATATTTTAAACCTTGCTTTTTTAAAAATGAAACACAGCTTATAGCTAGTTATTTACTTGGTATCACAGAGAAAAAAAAGAGTTATTATATTCTTCGAATGCCCTAATGTCCCTACTTTAGTGATAGAATGCAGTGCAGGCCAAAGCAAGGCGTGGCTATATCAGACTATCCTTTTACAAACAAGTCACGAGGAACATTTACACACAACCCTTCTCTTCATTCTCGCGCCAGAGTTAGGGTTTTGAAACTTAAGGTTACTGAAAACCTTAGGCGGAAGTTGAAGGCTTTTTTGTTTATGTTCAGATCAATTTATTTTTTTGAACTTAATTAACTATCTCTTTGAATTCGTATATTTGATGTATTGATAAATACCTAAATAATAGCGCCTTATGCCACAAAAAGTCAGTGTTTCGACATCTCAGTCTCAAAATACAGAGCCGTTTATTCATTTTTCAATTTCGTCATTTATTACCTATACAGTTGTAGTATTGGCCATTGGTTCATCCATTTATACATTAGTAAGCGCTATTCCTAAAATCGAAACGCTTGGAGAAAAACTATCTGTTATGGACAAGGATATGGCAGTTTCTCAATACGAACTAACAACGCTAGAAAAGGATTTTAACGAAATGAAGCAAAAAAAATGAGGAGGTACGCACTGTTCCTTAGATATGGCGCCGTCGTTGTACTAGTTGTAAATATTGTCGTTCAGGGGCAATTACATTGGGATGTTTACCACTTAAATAAAAATCTTGCTTTGAGAAAAAAGCAACTTAAAACCATTGATAGCATAATTGCAATTGCTAAACCAACATTTATAGCCCAAACTCATAAACTAATGAAAGCGCCCGCTACATCTGGTAACAGCATATCCATTCCTAATCGCAAAGTGGTAATTATAAAAAACAGATGGTTGGACAGTATAGCGAAATCTGACTCTGCGAAGCAAGGTATAGCCTTTACTAGTGCGTTACCTTCAGCCTTCGATAATTCGTTTCATTTTTTCTATTGCACAAAAAATGATCGCGTTTGCGTTGGCGATAAGTTTTGTTTCCAAAATATCAGGCTAATAGTGTCAATGGATAATGGGCAGATTATTTCCGATAATTTTTCGTTTACCAATCTTTCTTTTATCCGGGTTAATACTCATACAAAAACAAAATCGAATGTTTTTTTTAATGTCATTGATAATTATATTAGTGGTGGGCAGATTGAAATATTTTTCAAACAGTATATTCCCAGCGCTGATGATACCGGTGCACCAATAGCCTACACAGACACAACAACAGCTATGTTTAAAGGTATACGACAAGGGAATACTATTGATGGTCTATTAACTGGTTACGCCCCTTCAGATAATGGCCATGAAAAGATTTCCTATTCTACAAACCTAACATTGTATTTAGATAAAACACGGACTATGAGGTTACCATCAAATGGCAATTAGAGTTTGTTCTATAAATAAATTTATAGCTGTCTTGTCATGAATAGATTTGCACGATTGCCATGTTTATATACCAACTTGGCGTGAGAATGAGGCGCTGGCCAAAGCAAAGCGTAATCGTGACTATATCAGAACACATCAACGCATCACTTTTAAGGTTCAAGTT
>Ga0302309_10001174_pt1 | contig 24774 bp, 18 predicted proteins | sample III_Palsa_N1_1_FD_200453 | JGI IMG/M metagenome (GOLD analysis project Ga0302309, IMG submission 200453) | Peat permafrost microbial communities from Stordalen Mire near Abisko, Sweden - III_Palsa_N1_1 | ecosystem: Environmental > Terrestrial > Soil > Palsa > Peat permafrost | place: Sweden... | reverse complement strand
TGCCTGCGATTTCTACGTTCGCTATAAAGAAGATATAGACCTTGTAAAAGAACTCAATATACCTCATTTCCGGTTTTCCATATCATGGACGCGCATTTTACCCGAAGGTACCGGAAGGATAAACCAGGCAGGCATCGACCATTACAATAACGTTATTGATTATTGCCTGCAGCAAGGGGTAGAACCGTGGATAACCTTGTACCATTGGGATTTGCCGCAGGTATTAGAAGATAGAGGCGGCTGGACAAACCGCGAAATTATCAACTGGTTTAGTGAGTTTGCCACCGTTTGCGCCAAAAACTTTGGCGACAGGGTAAAATACTGGATGATTTTAAACGAGCCTTCGGTTTTTGTGGGCACGGGCTATTTTTTTGGCGTACATGCCCCCGGCCGTACAGGTTTGAAGAATTTTTTACCGGCGGTGCATCATGCCGTAATGTGTATGGGCGCAGGCGGCAGGATTTTACGGGAAATGTTGCCCGAAGCGCAAATAGGCACTACTTTTTCCTGTTCATACATCGAGCCTAAAAATAACCATCCCTGGAATGTGCGCGCGGCCCAACGTGTTAATGCATTGTTGAACCGTTTGTACGTTGAACCGATTTTAGGTTTAGGATACCCTGTTGATGACCTGCCGATCATAAAACGGATGGAAAAATACTTTCACACGGATGATGCGACCAACATGCAGTTTGATTTTGATTTTATAGGTGTGCAGCTTTATACGCGTGAGGTAGTAAAGCATTCGTTTTTAACGCCATACATCCATGCCAGCCTGGTAAAAGCCAGCAACAGAAATGTACCTATAACCGAAATGGGCTGGGAGGTGTACCCGCCATCTATTTATGGCATAATAAAGCAGTTTAGCCAGTATAAAGGCATAAAAAAGCTGTATTTAACCGAAAATGGCGTAGCATTCCCGGACGAAGTTAAAGATGGAAAGGTTGACGACCCCAAACGCATTCAATTTTTAAACGACTACCTGGCAGAAGTTTTACGCGCCAAAAAGGATGGCTATAAAGTCGATGGTTATTTTGTGTGGACGCTTACAGATAACTTTGAATGGGCCGAAGGCTATCGCACCCGTTTCGGCTTGGTATATGTTGACCATATTACTCAGCAGCGTATTGTTAAGGCTTCCGGGCGCTGGTACGGGGAGTTGATAAAGGAATAGAGACTGTCCCAAAATTCGATCTTATAAAAAGGTTGCCAAATAATATTTGCCTTCGTGTTCTTTGTGTTCTCATCTCAGTGGCCTTTGTGGTTAAATTTTACCACAGAGATTCACAAAGAAGGCACAGAGAGACACAGAGCCTTTATAATCTTCAAAATATACTTCTGTGTTATCCTTTAGGATTTTACTTTTGATATAGCCTAATCACCAAGTTTGTTCAGGCTGATAAAAAATGTACTGCCTTTACCATCTTCACTTTCAAACCAGATATTCCCGTTATGGTTCTCGATGATTTGTTTGCAGATGGAAAGTCCCAGACCGAAAGATTTTTCGCCATTGGTGCCCGGTCTTTTTGCATCGGTAAACATGTTGAAGATATTATGTTTTATATCGTCGGGGATACCTATGCCATTATCCTTTACTGAAATGGTGATGTAGCTGCCATTATCGGTGAGCTTTACAAAAATAGGGGAGTTTTGCTTGCTGAATTTGATAGCATTGCTGATGAGGTTACTGATTACACGCCAAATTTTCTCCCTGGCGATGAATAACTCAACCGGCGTTTCAATCAGCTCCAATATGATCTCTTGATCTTTTTCGGCAGCTTTAAATCGCAGCAACTCCACGCTATTGCTCAAAAGGGAGTTTATTTCAACCAATTCTTTATCCCTGTTTACCTTTGTTGCCGAATTTTCGGTGGCATCCAGTATTTCATTTATCAGTTCGATAGAATTGTTGGAGGTTTCCTTTATCAGGTTGATCAATTCCTTTTGCTCATCGGTATATTCGCTTTCGGCAGCCATTAACGCAGTTAGCGAAGCCACACCGCCAAGCGGGTTGCGCAGGTCATGCGCTACGGTACGTAGTATCCTGTCTTTTTCCAGGCTGCTTATATTCAGTTCGGTCAGTGCATGTTCAAGGTTATGGTTCTGGTCTTTTATTTTATAATTTAAACTGTCGAGCACCTTAAGGTTCTTTCGCGATTTTCGCCAGTTGCTCAATATAAGCGATATGATGAGCAGCAGCATCGCACCAAATACCACTGCTATGCTCAGGTATAAATGCTGTAGTTTGTTATTCTTTTTTAATGCTGCAAATTCATAGTTTTTCTCCAGGCGCTTCATTTGCTGTGTTACATCAGCCTCCTTAAGCATTTTATTACGGTTGTTTATACTGTCTTTTAATACATCAAACCGCATTAAATAGCCATAGGCTTTTTTTACATTATCTTTTTTGATGTAATAATTAGCCATCAGCATAGTCCAGTCAGCCTCAGCATCCTGGTTTTTTATAGTATCAAATTGCAGCCGTACATTATTGAGCACATTTATAAGCGAATCCGACCTGTTCTCCATTTCATAAATGTGCGCCAGTTTCAATTCGGATAATTGGCCATCCTGGTTGTCGTGGCCTTTTTGCAGGTTAACAACTATACTCTTTTTTAACAAATTTTCAGCCAGGGTATAATTTTTCTGTTTTATACAAATGTCGGCTTCGTTGCCATAAATAACAGCCCTGGCAACAATCAGCAGGTCGTTCCGTAAATGAAACTGGACACCGGTACTATCGATATAATGAAGTGCTTCATTATAAAACGCCATTGCGCTGTCAAGCTCATCAATTTTACTATAACTTAACCCTGTATTGCTCAACAGCTCCTGCCGGCGGTAAAATGAGCGGAAAGTCCAGGTGCAGGTATTGGTTTGCGCCGAGCTTTGTTTGAAATAAGCTGCCGCTAAACGGTAATGTTCCTGCTTGTACATGATCATGCCCATACGATAAGTATAGTCGCCCAGTGTGCAATCATCAAAGCTGCTGTTGCCCGCTATTTTGCCCTGGTAATAATATTGATAAGCCTCCGCAAACTTATTTTCATCAAAAAGAACATCACCTTTAAAAAAGTTCGACTGCCCGTATAGCGGCGCATATTTTAGCTGTTTATCGTGGCTGTCGAATAAGTTTAGCATGTCATCGGCATACAACAGGGCTTTTTCCTTATTATTTATTTCATGATAATAGTAGTTGTAATGATATTGGTAGTAGTAATATTTTTGCGATATGCCCGGATGTTTGAATTTTATAGTGGCTAAGTCGAGATATTGAATTGCTTTTTTTTGTGCGCCGCCATCATATAACCGGTTTGCCGTATCAAGTATTTTGTCATATTCTGCATCAGTTGTAGAGATACCGGGAGGGGTGCATGAAGAAATAAACAAAAAAATAAATGCAGCCCCTGTAAACAAGAGTAGATTTTTAAAGGAATGCCAAACACTATTGCTGTTTAAAGGACAAAGCATTAGTTGTTAGTATTGTAATAATTGGTGTGGCAATAGTTAAATAATAGTTCAATCTAACACAAATTCCCTGATAATATCAATAAACATTTTAAGAATATTTCAACCACGAAATTGACAAAGAATGTGTGTGTTGATTTTATGCCGGAAAATTGTATGTATTGATTAACAGCCTGGTATAATGGATTGTATACGGTTGCATTTCTCAAAGTGTTTCAGAAAGCTGTTTGCGCCAGGGTGGCGGGTGGGTTAAGCAATAGGAAGAAGGGCCGGGTTAAAGCGGAGGATAGCAATAAGTTTTTTTATTTTTTCGAGAAGGTTTGATTTGGCCGATGGTTGCTGAATAATGATATCCTGCTGAGAGTTATCCCGGCCTGGATCATCATCGCCTTCCATTTCTTCTAAAATAGTAAGCCTTATATCGGGTACGCGGTTAACTATTTCATCCAGTTCGGTAAGGTCGCGAAAAGTGGCTTCTCCCGATTTTTGTTTCTTGATCAGAATTTCAAAGCGTTCCTGTGAAAAGGTGCGCCTGATAATTTGTTTGTCGCTTTTCATTGATAAAAAAATGAATCACAAACATTCCGTCAAAATAAATGCCATACTTGTATGTGTTTGTTATTCAAATATTTGTGAAGAATGTTTGTTTTCAACTGCATCGTTATGATGCAGTTGAATGTACGTTTGCGTACGTGTTTAAACCGCGTTACGGGCGCATATGCAGGCCAAGCCACACATTGAATATACCCGTAATAATAAATGCTATTGCTGTAAAAATAATAATAGTTACAGCACCGAAAACTGCGTTGAAAATGATAAACAAACCAAATACGACAGTAATAATTCCACCCAATATCAAGGGCCATGAACGCCCGCGAAAATGTGAATAGCTTAACAGCGATATGCCACGGAAAAGAAAGTAAAGGCCCACAATCACCCGTAAAATGTCGGCGCTTGCTATAATATGCGTTACCAGCACAATACCGATGATAATATCGATAATACCAAGCAACAAATGCCAGCTTCGGCTGGCCTGGTCATGGTCGCGTGTTACGCGGAATAATTCTGCAATACCAGTTAACAGGATGAGCAAGCCGAACAGGAACCCAAGCGCTGCGTAGCCGCTTGCCGGGTTGCATACCATATAAATGCCAAGCAGGATGAATAATATACCCCTGATGAGGATTACCCACCAATAACGTAGGCTGCGGTCGAGCGATGTGATGTCCATAACGTGATTTTTATCTTCAAAACCAGCAATGCCCGGTAATGTTTTAGTTATGAGTAGGTTTTACTTTTTATAAAAATAATGGATGTAACCGGGAAGCAGTATTCTTCGTAAAAGTTAAATATTAATTTTTGGGCAAATTTTATTTGCTGTAATTAATTGTATATCAAAAACCTATAATGCTTATGAAAGAAAAAGCGCGAACTACCTTTATACCGATGCTTGCCATCCCCAAAGGCACTATGGATATTGAGTTTTACAAAAATGCATTCGGTGCAACCGAGTTGCGGCGCTGGAGCAATGACGATGATAGCATACATGTTGCCGAACTTAGCATTGATAACGCCCGGTTTCATTTGCATGAAGAAAATTTAACTAACTGGACATTTAGCCCCGTGGCCTGTAACGGTATTACGGCTATTATAGGTTTACAGGTAAACGATGTAGATAGTATAATGACCCGCGCACTTGCAGCGGGCGCCCGCGAAATATCCCCGGCCCAAAATTATGATTACGGGTACCGCCAGGGTACGATAGCTGATCCATTTGGTCACCACTGGCTTATTGAAGCAATCATGTAGCCAGTATCTAATATAATAATTTTCAGAGCCGCGTGGGAGCATTACGAGAAAATATATCTTTGAAAAATGTTCTCATCAAGCGCAATTAAAAAGTCTCTCTTTTTTATACTTATAAGTAGCTTAGCCTGGGCGGCTAAAGGGCAATCTGCTATAGGCCGCACAGAAATATGTAAATGGCAGTATAATAAGAAAGGCGCCGTGTCCATTACGTATGACGATGGTTCTATCAACCAGTTCCGCTATGCGTTGCCGGTAATGGAAAAACTTAAGCTACCCGCAACTTTTTTTATCATAACAGGCGGTTTACCGGGTTCAAAATATCATGGCAAATTTATCGGGCGGCCGGTGAAAAACATTATAGCTGAAACCATCGCTATACCAACCAATCCACAAAATTTTTTTGAACGATGTTCGGCCGCGGGTTATTTAGGCTATAAAGGGACTATCGTCTATCACACCCAGGCAGCTGCATTGTACGACGAAGGTAAACACGATGAGTCTTTTAAGGTGATGGATACGCTTTATGACAAGGTCCGCCACGGCGAATTTAAGCCCGGTTACCAACCATGCGACGAAGTATTGCAGGAGAAAGGCTCTACGTGGGACGATTTCAGGCAGGATGCCGCTAAAGGATATGAATTCGCGAGCCACTCCGTTACACATGCCAGCATGCCTGCGCTCGATTCGGCAAATATTATTTATGAATTGGAGAAAAGTAAGCAGGAGATAAAAGATAAACTTGGCGAACAATATACCTTTTCGGCAGAAGTACCTTATGGGTTTGAGGATTCAAGGTTGATGAAGTATGCTTACCGCATATATCCCGCATTGCGTAACCGCATGCCCGAACCCTGGCTGAAAGAGATTGACCGCGCCAGCAGCGATATGCCCGGCAATACGGTAAAGGATTATGTTCAGTGGCAGCGCGGCATGACAACCAAAACGCCTCTGCCCTTAATGCAATCATGGGTAGATACGACGACAGCACGGCATGATACCTGGCTGGTGCTGGTGATACATGGTGTTGACGGATTAGGTTATGAAGCATTACCGCACACTTTGCTGCAAACTTATTTTGAGTTTATAAAAGATAGGGAGAATATGCTTTGGGTAGCCACTTTTGGGGATGTAACCAAATACATGCGTGAAAGGGAAAGTGCCCGGTTAACAAACAGGGTTAATTACAATAGCATTAAAGTCCGTTTAACAGATACGTTAAACAGTAAGATGTACAACATTCCACTCACACTTAAAACCTATGTACCGGCGAAATGGAGGTCTGTTGATGTTCAGCAGGCGAAGCATTTTCAACAGGAGATAGTATTGCACGATGACAAAGGGCCTTATGTAATCTATTTGGCAAAAATCAATAACGGTGATATTAAACTCACTCCGCGACGATAATCGTTTTTTAATTCTTCGTCACCAATACCCAATCTACCAGCATTTGTGCATCACCACGCTTAATTTTGTCAACCGTGCTTTGCGGCATGCCGTAATAAGGTGTAGTGACCTTGTTTACCCCGGCAGGATAACCGCCGCCCAACGCAAAATTGAGTATGATAAACTTGGGATTATCATAAGCCCAGCGCCCGTAATGTTCGGTCATTGCCTTGGTTACAGTATAGGTAACCTGGCCATCTACGCTGAAAATAAGACTGTCAGTCGTCCATTTTACCGAATAAATATGCCATTGGGTTACATCCGTCCCCGCAGGGAAATGAAAACGATAGGCGAGGGGGGTATTGCCAAAATAACCGGGGCCATGCAGGGCGTGGCTCACCCACGATGAATCGCCAACTGTTTCCATCATATCTATTTCGCCGCAATCGGGCCATTTGCCTTCGCCCAAAGCCCAGAACGCCGGCCACAAGCCAGCCCCGCCACTCATTTTAATCCGTGCCGAAGCGGTGCCGTAAGTGAACTCGAACTTGGAGCGTGTATTAATTCTGCCTGAAATAAAATCGTATTTTTTTTGCCTGTCGCTTATATAACCCGGATGATAAAGCGGCTTTATGTCAAGCATACCGTCAGCAATAATAAGCGTACTTGCCGAGTCAACATATGCCTGCTGCTCGTTATTCACTGTATTGCCGGTAACTTCAACATTCCAGCCCGCCCGGTTTAACGATGGGCCGCTGAAATTCTCGTAAAAAAGCGTATCACCCTTTTGCTGTGCAAATAATGGTGCGGATAAACAAATCAGTAAAGAAGCGGTAAGCAGGGTTTTCATAGGTTCGACTTTATTGGTTGTCAAAACTAAGTATTCGGCAGAAAAAATTCAGGGCTTATTTAATTTATTTTGCTGCATTACATAGTCCATAGCTTGTTGGAAAGTAGCTACCCATATCTCTTTTTTGTGTTTTTTAAGATAGGCTATTAACTCGCGATGCGATTCGGTGGGTGTAGTAATATAATCGCCGCCAATACCGTGAAACATAAATATCCCCATTCCGCCCTTTTGTTCAACTTTTTTTACAAAGGCTATCAGTTGTTCGCCGGTATTGTTGTCCTCAAGACCGTAAGATGGCACCAGCAGCGGATTTAAGTGTTTAAAATCAGTTATTACCGCATCCGTATCGCCGCCGATGCGGGCGTATTTGATAAGGCCTGATCTTTTGAGTGAATCGACATAATCCTTGCCGCCAACAGTCGTTTCGGTACACGGATAGGCGTAGGTGCGGTTAAACTGGCCATCCACAGCAAAAAGAAAATGGTCCATATCCTCAATTTCGTTTAAGATGTCGTGGATGGTGTAATGGTCTGACGAAACAGGGTTGTCATTCACACTACTGCAGGGGTGGAACATCGTATGATTACCCAACTCGTAACCCTTTTTTGCCACTTTCCGCCAGCGCGGGATGGTAAGCGCGTTGATATCGCCGGTTAAAAAAAACGTAGCCTTCAGGTGAGCAGAATCCAGTTGCGGGATAGCGTTATCCAATTGCGAGTCGAGCGCATCATCATAAGTAAGCACAATAACCGCTTTTTTATGGCGGGGCCATTGCATTTTTTGCTGGGCCTGAACTGAAAAGTTCAGCAATAACAAAAAAACAAGGCATTTTCTCATCGGCAGGGGTATTGGTTGTAACAGACAAGATTAATCGTTTTTATCCTAAAATAAAAAAGCCGGCAGCGATTTCTCACTGCCGGCGTAAAATATGTTTGTAAGTTATCCGACTACCAGAAGAAAGTGTAAAGCGCTGTTAATATTACGCAGATCACTATCGCACCAATTGCGAAGCCTTTGGTTGTTTTAAACATAGACCCATCCACTTCCAGGCCGTTTGTACGGAGCCCTTTTGCGTTTTCAACCATCGATATAATATACATACCTACCATACAAAAAATAAATACGAAGCCCATACGGTCAAGGAACGGTATCTCGTACACTTTATCGGCATTCAATTTTGAAAAGCCGTATGGCGTCAGGAAAGAAAGATTTGTCCAGTATGGCAGGCGTTTAAGTATAATGGCTAATGTTAAACCGCCAATAGTGGCAAATAGTGCCGCATTAGATGTAGCTTTTTTCCAAAAGAAACCTAAAAGGAACATCGCTAATATACCCGGTGATACAAAGCCTGTATATTCCTGGATGTACTGGAAGCCCTGCTTGCCTTCGCCCATCAGCGCATCGCCGATAACACCACACATAAGCACACCCAATACCATGGCTACCACAACAGCCACCTTACCTGTATTAACAAGGTTCGTTTCAGATGCGTTAGGCTTTATGGCTTTCTTGTAAATGTCGAGCGTAAAAATGGTGGCAATACTGTTTGCCTTGCCTGCCAATGAAGCCACAATAGCCGCCGTTAATGCAGCAAAGGCCAATCCCTTTAGGTACGATGGCAACAGGTTAAGAACGCTTGGATAAGCTTTATTAACATCCAATACACCTTTTGAGCTTAGCATTGAATCGTGGAACATGCCTTTTTGATAAAGTACATATGCTGCTATACCTGGCAACACTACAATAACAGGCATCAATAACTTTAAAAATGCCCCGAAAAGCAGACCACCCCGGGCTGTCTTTAAGTCGGCACCAAGTGCGCGTTGAGTAATATATTGGTTACAACCCCAATAACTAAGGTTAGTTATCCACATGCCGCCTACAAGCACCGATAATCCTGGCAGATCAAGATAGTTTGGATTATCTTTATGAAATATCATATGAAAGTGATCTGATGCGGTTGATTGCAACAATTTAAAGCCATTCCAAAGCCCGGTAGTGCCTGATTTTTCGCTGATCAGGTTAAGTGCTATATAGGTAGCTGCAAGGCCGCCAAGTATTAGGAAAAACACCTGTATAACGTCGGTATAACCAATAACCTTCATACCACCCAGCGTAATGAATACCGCAAAAATGGCTATTAGTACTATGATTAAATACAGATTATATCCTGTTATACCCGCTATGGCCAAACCACCCAGGTATAATATCGACATAAGGTTAACCACTATATACAGCATTAGCCAGAATATGGCCATCACCATAGCCACTGTGCCATTATAGCGTTGATGCAGGAATTGCGGCATCGTGGCTATCTTGTTTTTAAGGTAAACGGGGATAAAAAATACAGCTACAATAACCAGTGTAGCGGCTGCCATCCATTCGTAGGTAGAAATGGCTAGTCCCATTTTAAAGCCCGAGCCGCTCATACCAACCATTTGTTCTGCAGAGATGTTTGAGGCGATTAGCGATGCGCCGATAGCCCACCAGGTAAGCGAGCCTTCAGCTAAAAAAAAGCCTTTTGAGGTAGATGGTGATGTTTCGCCTTTGTGTTTGCTTTTATACACCCACCAGCCATACAACGATACGACTATAAAGTATACAATAAATATGGCCCAATCGCCATAAGAGAGAGTTTTTATATTCATTCTTTGGTTTTATTTTGGTTTAATCAGTCCGGTAAGATAAAACGTATTTGTGACAGTTACAAAGGGTTTGTTGAAATTATTAAATATAACGATTGAGTAGGTTTTCTATGTACTCTTGCTTGCCGCTGATCGTTTGCGGTTCGCCGTGTTCAACAGCATAGTTCCGCAGGTCCTCAAGCGTTAGTTTTCCGTTCTCGAAATCCTTCCCCGCACCGCTGTCGAAAGAAGCATAACGGTCTTTCCGCAGTTTTTTGTATTCGGATTTTTGGAGAATGTTATCAGCAGTAACCAGCGCCCTGGCAAAAATATCCATACCGCCAACGTGGGCGTAGAACAGGTCTGCCGGGTCGGTAGAGTTACGGCGTATCTTGGCATCGAAGTTTATACCGCCGCCGCCAAAGCCGCCTGCCTGTAAAATAATGAGCATAGCTTCGGTAACCTCGTTGATATCATTTGGGAACTGGTCGGTATCCCAGCCATTTTGGTAGTCGCCGCGGTTGGCATCTATCGAACCTAATAAACCGGCATCCACAGCTACCTGCAGCTCGTGCTGAAAAGTATGGCCGGCCAGTGTGGCATGGTTTACCTCGAGGTTTAGTTTAAAATCGTTCAATAGATCATATTTCTGCAAAAAGCCCAATACGGTAGCTGCATCATAATCATATTGGTGTTTGGTAGGCTCACAAGGTTTTGGCTCGATGAAGAAGTTACCTTTAAAACCTTGTTTGCGGGCGTAATCCTTTGCAGTATGCAGGAATTTGGCGAAATGTTCCTGCTCGCGTTTCATATCGGTATTCAGCAAGGTCATGTAACCTTCGCGACCGCCCCAGAAAACATAGTTCTCACCACCTAATGCAATAGTAGCATCCAAAGCTGTCTTTACTTGTGCGCCGGCATGTGTAAGCACATGAAAATCGGGATTGGTAGATGCGCCGTTCATGTATCTGCGGTTGCTGAACAGGTTGGCAGTGCCCCAAAGCAGCTTTACACCGCTGGCAGCTTGTTTTTCTTTGGCATAATCAACCAGTGCCTGTAAACGGCGTTCATTGTCTTTAACATCGTTGGTATAATCAACCACGTCCACATCATGAAAGCAGTAGTATTCCAATCCTAATTTGGTAATGAATTCAAAAGCAGCATCCATTTTGTCTTTAGCGCGTTCAACGGCATCGGCCTTTTCATTCCAGGGGAACAGGTGCGTGCCTTCGCCAAACGGATCGGCGCCCGTGTTGCAGAACGAATGCCAGTAAGCACAGGCAAAGCGCAAATGTTCGCGCATGGTTTTGCCTGCCACTACTTTGTCGGCATCATACCAACGGAATGCCAGTGGGTTATTGGAGCCAAGCCCTTCGTATTTTATTTGCCCTATGTTTTTAAAAAACTCCTTTTCGCCGGTTACTACGTTTTTCATGTTATTGATTACTTAGATTTTAATATGTTAATTGTTTATCCAATAAAGTTTTCCATTCCTGGTAAAGTGTTTCTGCTTGTGTGGTGTTTTTTGGCTCTATGAGCCGTATGGCCTTCATGTTTTCAAATGCTTCTGGTGGTGATGAGAAAATTTCAGCGCCAATTCCTGCACCGAGCGCGGCACCAACACTACCATCGTTTTTATAAAGTTCAACCGGTACGCCGGTTACGTCTACAAAGGTTTCGGCAAACAGGTCGCTCAGGAACAGGTTGTTTTTTCCGGCCCTGATGATCGTCGGGTTCATGCCATTTTCGCGCATAATATCTAACCCATAGCGGAAAGAGCAGGCAATACCTTCCTGTACCGCACGTAAAATATGCGCTTGGGTATGTAAATTCAGGTCGACGTTATGCAGGTGTGCACCAACCAATTTGTTATTGAGCATACGTTCGGCGCCGTTGCCGAAGGGTAGTACGCGCAAACCGTCAGAACCTGCCGGGGCCTTTGCGGCCTCGTCATTCATTTGCGAATAGCTTAATCCTCCGCCAAAGCTGCCCTTTGCCCAGCGGTACATGCTGCCGGTGCCGTTAATGCAAAGCAATACGCCCAGGCGTTTTTTATCGGTGGCATAATTAACATGGGCGAACGTATTGATACGCGATTGTTTATCATAAGTCAGCTGGTCGCTTACACCATATATAACGCCAGAAGTGCCCGCCGTAGCCGCAACCTCACCGGGGTTCAGTACATTTAATGATAATGCGTTATTCGGTTGGTCGCCGGCTTTATAGCTTACCGGTATGCCGGTTTTTAATTGTAATTTTTGAGCGATAGATTCCAATACATGCCCATGCTGTGAAAAAACAGGATGAACAGGAGGGAATAATCCTTTATCAAATCCGAAGTATTCAATAACATCGTCCGACAGCTTATCATTCAAAAAGTCATAAAATATACCTTCGGATAATGCCGAAACCGATGTGGTGATCTCACCCGTAAGTTTCATGGCGATGTAATCGCCCGGCAGCATTATTTTATCAATCTTTTCGTAAACCTGAGGTTCGTTTTGTTTTACCCAGGCCAATTTGGCCGCCGTAAAGTTGCCCGGTGAGTTTAACAGGTGCGATAAGCACTTTTCATGGCCGATTGCTTCGAATGCTGCATCACCTATCTCCACAGCGCGGCTGTCACACCATATTATACTATCACGGAGCAGGTTTTGATCTTTATCGACCAGTACCAGGCCATGCATCTGGTAGGAGATACCGATAGCAGCGATATCAGTCGGGTTATATTTTTTTGTTTGATGGCACAGCGTAATAGCCTGTTGTACCTCTTCCCACCACATATCGGGCGATTGTTCGGCCCAGGATGGTTTAACGGCTATTATCGGCGATTCGGCCTCGGGGTAATGCGCCGAAGCCAATACTATTTGCGTAGCAGCGTCGATAACACTTGCCTTAACGGATGATGTCCCCACATCGATACCTAATAACAGCATTTACAGTAATTATTATTTGATTATAATTGTATAGTCGCGGCATCTTTTAAAAAGAAACCCGGCAACGAAAATATGATATTTTTTATATTCTGCAATCGATTGTCGAAATTATTTTTTCACTACATTTAAAACATGAATAAAAAGAAAAGGGTTACCATATACGATATAGCCAAAAAACTGAATATAGCGGCCTCATCGGTATCGAGAGCGCTGAGCAACAGCAATTATGTGAACGAGACCACCCGGCAACTGATATTAAAAACAGCCGAGGAGCTTAATTATAAGCCGAACACGCTGGCCTCCAACCTGCGAAAAGGCCGGTCGAAGACAATAGGCATCGTGGTGCCGCGTATTAACCAAAACTTTTTCTCAAATGTGATAGCCGGTATCGAGGAAGTTAGTTATGAAAAAGGCTATAACCTGATCATCGGCCAGTCGAACGAGTCGTGGGAGAAAGAGGTGAAGTGTATAAACACGCTGATTAACCAGCATGTGGATTGTATTGTAATATCTATCGCTGCCGATAGCACGGACCATCAGCACTTACAAAATGTGATCGATCATGATATTGAATTGATACAATTCGACCGGGTTGCCGAAGAGCTGGAAACCTTGAAGGTTATCAATGATAATGAACACGCATCAACCGGGGCAGTGTCGCATTTAATAGAGCAGGGTTATAAAAGGATAGCCCTGCTTGAGGGGCCGCAGAACCTGGATATCTTCCGTCAGCGGAAAACGGGCTATCTGAATGCTTTGAAAAAATATAATATACCTGTTTATGATGAATTGATTGTAGAAAACGCCTGGACAAAAGAACTGGGCGCAACCGCCACCCGCAAATTGCTTAGCCTGCCCGAGCCGCCGGATGCCATATTTGCTTCAACGTCCGATTTTTCGGCACTGGGTGTATTGGAAGTAGCCATAGCCATGGGCTTTAAAGTGCCTGAACAGTTAGGGATATTAGGCTACTCCAATGAAGCGTTCACGGAACTTACCAGTCCATCAATAACTACCATCGACCAGTTCAGCGTTTACATGGGCAAAACGATTGCCGACCTGTACTTCCAGGAAATGGAAAATAATGAGCCGGATGCGATACCTAAAACCATCAGCATCAAGCCGGAATTGATTGTTAGGGCATCGACGAGGAGGAGGGGGTGATTTACGTTGCTTCAATCTTTATCTTTAAGCTTATTCCAACCCCAGATACCAGTTTTGGATGATCTCGTAGCTACATAACCTTTTGGCATCCACGATAGCAACAATATTGATTTATCAATTTTAATTATTGATGCGAGTTTAACCTTTCTGGCAGCAGTTTCGGCGGTATAAGTTCTGTTATTACTATAAAACAGCCACGAACCATCATTCAAATGCTCTGCGTTTGTTATGTCATCTTTATCTATTAAAACATATTTTGTCGCAAACACTGTTATTGTATCCGATCCCATAAAGGACTTAGGAATGAGGTCTGATTGTATTGGAGCATGAATTTTATGTTTCCTGCCGGCGGTGCGAACAACCTTACAACAATTGCCATCCTCATCAAGTTGTTTACTTGGCGGCAGATATAATCCATTTATTTTAATATCCTCACTTTTGGTAAGCGCAGCGTCCGGATGGATTTTTCCGTTGCGTATTTCATAATAAGCCGTAGGTATATAATACATTGAATCGGGGTTGCCGTACATTTCCGTTAAATCGCTTCCTCCAAACTCCAGATAGCCATCATTGTCATAATCTTTAATAGGAGAAAGGATAGCATCGGCTACCATGGTGGCTTTGGTAGGTGTAATTAAAAAAGCATTTAATCTGTCAAGGTTGGGATTGCCAGCCATTGCAATGAATAGGAAAATTGAACCATGATCTTCTATTATACGATTAGATTTACTTTCATAAAGTATGTCAGCATCATATTGTATTTTAAATATACTCTTTCCGTTATACAAAATGTTGCCTTTAATTATATTAATTATGCTGCCATGTGATGTCTTGAAGCTAAGTGTTTGTTTTTGAGATTGTCCAAAAACCATATAACTGGTTGTGATTACGAGTGAAAGTATAAGCAAATAATATTTTAATGCGATGCGGTTCATATTGTGCTAAAGTCCGTTTGGTATGATGTGTCCAATTTAAGCAAGATTTTTCTTTCGGGTAGTGCTAGTTAAACCTTTTTTTCAGTTTTTCACCAGAATCATCCCGTACTTTCGCCGTTTCATGAAGTACGCAGTATTAATTTTAGTTTTAGCGGCATTCTCTGCCAAAGCACAAAACACCAACAAAGGAAAGATAACCGGCAAAGTAACCGATGCCTCCAACCAATCACCTGTGGATTATGCTACCATAAGCCTGTATAAGCAGGGAAGTACCAGCCCGTTTAATGGCACCACATCAAACGAGAAGGGTAATTTTATCATAGATCATATTGCGCCCGGCGATTATAAGGTAACTATTGATTTTATAGGGTACAAGCGTAAAACCATCGACCATGCAATAATCGGCAATAACAGAAACAACTTATCGCTCGGGACTATACTGCTCACCCCGCTTCAAACGGAATTGCAAACAGTTAATGTTACCGCTAAAAAACCTACAGTTGAAAACAGGATAGATAAAATGGTTTACAACCCGGCCAACGACCTTACGGCACAAGGCGGTGTTGCGCTGGATATATTGAAAAAAGTGCCACAGGTAAGCGTTGATATAGACGGTAACGTTGAATTGCAGGGCAACAGCGATATCAGGTTCCTGATAAATGGTAAGCCATCGAGCGTCTTTGGCGCCAGCCTTACCGACGCCTTGCAGGCTATACCCGCCAGCCAGATAAAAAGTATAGAAGTAATCACCAGTCCCGGCGCGAAATACGACGCAGAAGGTACGGGCGGTATCATCAACATCATTTTAAAAGACAGCAATGTGCAGGGTGTAAATGGCAGTGTAAACCTTTCGGCAGGAACACGCCTTAATAATGCTTCCGTCAACTTAAATGCAAAAAAAGGGAATTTTGGTGTAAACGCTTTTTTTAGCGGGAACGAACAGTTAAACTCGACGACATTGACCAAAACCAACCGAACTTCTTTCGATTCGCTAAACAACAAAACACAATTAATACAAAATGGCAGCAGCGCTTTTAAACGGAGCGGTTATCAATCGGGTATAAGTTTTGACTGGAATATTACTAAAAAGGATGAGCTGACCGGTTCATTCGGATTTAATCATTTCGGCAATAACGGCATAGGCCCTACCAGCCAGTTGCAAACCGTTACAGATCCATCGGATGTACTTTCATCTTCCATAGCAAGTTTACGTAACTCAAGCAGTAGTTTCAGGGCCAATTCATCCGATGTAAGCCTCAGCTACAAAAAAACATTTGATAAAAAAGATGAAGAACTGGATGTTTTATACGTTTCGACGCTTGGTAATAATGATAATAAGGCCGCGCAGATACAGAATTATTTAAATGGTGGTTATCCGTCATCGGGTATAACAAGCGATGCACCGGGCAGTGACCATGAGACAGATATATCAGTAGATTATACCGATCCGTTCAGCAAAAAATTTACCCTCGAAACAGGTGCGAAAACCGTTATCGAAGATATTAATAATAGTGTTTCTACCGACACGCTTCTGCAAAATGGTAACTATGTAACCAATCCCGGTCAAACTTATGGTTTCAATTACGACAGGAAAATATTTGCCTATTACCTGTCGGGTACATTTTCCCTGTTTAACGATTTTATTAACGGAAAGGCAGGGGCAAGGTATGAGTATACGACTACGAGCAGCGATTTTCCTGGCGTCAGCATTCCTGATTATGGAATATTGGTACCATCTTTCGTATTACAGCATAAATTCGATGCAACCCAGTCGGTCAAATTCAGCTATACCCTGCGGCTTCAACGGCCTGATTACGGCGACCTGAACCCTTTTTACAATATCAGCGACCCGCATAATATCAGTACAGGCAACCCCAACCTGAAGCCCGAAAAAGGCCATAATTACGAGCTTGGCTACAATAAATCATTCGACAAAGGGATAAATATTTATTTTGCAGGGTTCTATAGGTTTAATACGGACGATATACAATCATATACTTACTATTATCCCGTGTTAAATGTCGATGGGGCATCTTACTCTGATGTTTCATTAACCGAACGGTATAATATCGGCACCGAAACCACCGAAGGCGGCAATTTATATGTAGAAGTACCCGTAACGGGCAAGTTCAGCCTGCGGTCGAACATGATGTTTGCCGAACGATTGACCACTAATCCCGGTTCACCGAATGTAAATGGGTTTGTTTACAGGCTCAATCTAAATGCATCCTATGATTTCGGGGACAATTTTGTAGGCGAGGTATTTGGCAATTACCGCTCATCGCAACGGACTATACAGGGCATCAACCCCGGATTTGGGTTTTACAATATCGCCTTCCGTAAACAATTCTGGAACAAGAATGCCAGCATCGGCTTGACCGCAGCCAATCCGTTTAACCAGTACGTGACCCAAAACGCATTAACTTCGGGCAGTAATTTCAGCCAGGCAGCTACCAGGCAAATACCTTTGCGCTCGTTTGGCATCAGCTTGAGCTATAAATTCGGCAAACTCGAATTTAAGAATAAAGACAAAGAGGATGATAACCCGCCGATGCCTTCGGATAATTAAAAGAGGCTGTATCAAAAGTAAAATGAAAAAGGACGATACGAAATTATATTTTGCGCTATAAAAGCTCTGTGCCTCTCTGTGCCTTCTTTGTGACCTCTGTGGTAAAACTTAACCACAAAGAACACTGAGATAAAAACACGGAGAGCGCTGAGGTAAATATTATTTGGTAGCCCTCTGGTAGAATTGACTTTTGAGACAGCCTCAATGCATTAATCCTCCTGCCGCATAGCCTTATTTATAGCAATTATGGCCATTTTAAAATCCTCCCGGGCTACCAAAAACTGTATGTTCACTTTCCTGGCGGCGAAACCGCCGCTTTTAATATTGATGCCTTGTTCCGTTAACGCATAAGCGCTTTTAGCCAGCAGACCGGGCTGGTCCATATTTGAACCAAGCAGGCATACCATAGCTACTTTTTCAACCGTGATCTTCTCAAATTCATCTTCCAGGTCGCTGATGAGTTTTTTGTGGAAATCGCGTTCCCAGATAACTGTCGATATGCTGTTTGCACTGGTTGCTTTAAAGGTATAGCTGATGTTATGCTTATAAAACAACTGCATTATGCGTAGGTCACTGCCCACATTGCCAACCATCAGTGGGTCATAAACATCTATCATCAGCAACTTATCAGTACCTGTGATCACCTCAATACGTTTGTGTTCACAAATAAATTCGCGGGTGATGAGCGTTCCTGGGTGCGTTGGCTGAAATGTATTCTTGATACGCAGGTTAATCCCGTTTATCTCCAGTGGTTTCGATGCTTTCGGGTGGATGGCCTCCATGCCCACATCGGCCAGTTGGTCGGCAATGTCATAATTGGTATTGCCCACCGGTGAGCAATTTTCTACGCCAACCAAAGCCGGGTCGGCTGTAGAAAGATGGTATTCTTTATGGATGATGGCTTCCTGCGGTTTTAAAAAGGTGGCTATCTTACTAAAGGTAACCTCCGAATATCCCCGGTCGAACTCGCGCATAATACCTTCAGTACCCTTGGCATAGCCGGTAACGATACATATTGTTTTTGGAAGGTCAATGCCTGAAAACACATGCTTTATGCGCTGGTCTATGGTATATGCCCTGTGGTCGCCAAACCCGCTGAGGTCAACGAGTTGGGCGTTGATACCCATGTTTTGCAAAATATTGGTGAGGTTAAAAGCCGAATGGCTCTCGCCGATAGAAGCCAGTATTTCCCGCGCAGCCTGTAAAATACCTTCTTTGCTAACATAGCCCGATGCAAGTATATTGGCCAGGTTCTCGAGGTAGTTTTTCGCCTCATTTATATGGTCTTCTATATATTTGTCGGCAACGGCCAGGTCAAGCCCGAGACTTGTATATTTTTTGTTTATAGTTTTTAGCTGAGCGGTAAGCGCCTCTAGCGGCTTGTGGAAATCCTGGTATTTGGCAATCCGGTGGTAAACGCCCGGTTTGCCCGTTTTCTTATTTTCGAGCAGCATATCGGTAACCCCGCTAAATGCCGACACCACAAATACACGGTTATAAAGCTGTTCGCCCGTGCGATTAAATAAAATTATATTATTAATAACATCCTTAAGGGCACTCATGGACGTGCCGCCTATCTTTTCTACTGTTAACATATATCAATTAAGCCTTCCGGCAAAAATAAAATTAATTGCCAATTATAATTTTCCAAAATAATGTAATCCTGCCGCCAGCGCTATAATAATGGCGAGTAATGCGGCAACAACGAAAAGCCAGGCACCTTTTTCTAAATTTTTTGAGATCTTCATTTTCTTTTTCAGTTAAATTTAAAGACTTAGAGTTGATCATAATTGTTTATGCCAAGTGTATGCCTGTTTTTTATTACACATCGTAAGTGTCTTTAAATAAGAGGTTTAATACGGAGTAGCTACATTTGAAGGCACGATGATACTATCATTTTGACAGCTTTTTTATCAAAACGACCAGCTTGAATAAACCAACAATTCAGGATGAATACCTTGTAATAAATATTTGGAATGCTTCTTATTATACTTGAACCTGAAATTATTGAGAATTAAAAAGATCGTAGGCTAAAAAAAATAAAACTAATTGTCAATTACATTTCTTAAAATAATGTAATCCCATGCCACCAGGGTTATAATAATAGTAAGCAATGCTGCACCCAGGTATAGCCAGTCGCTTTTTTCTAAGGTTTTTAAAATCTTCATTATCATCTTCAACTAAACTAAAGGGTTTCAGTTGACTGAACTGTTTATACCAAGCCTGTGCCTGTTTTTTATTAAACAGCGCAAATTGCTTTAAATAAGGTGATTAAATACAGCTTGGCCCGGATTTACAGGCAAGGCAAAACTATCATTTTGACAGCTGTATTATCAAAACGACCAGCTTGAATAATTCAGCGGTTTAAGATCAACGCTGTGTAATGAATAGTTCACAAATTGAAATTTAGTAACAACAGGTTAAGTGGAATTTATTTAGCACATGGCTTCAACTCGCCCGCATTTCAAATAAGCAGGCGGGGCCGTTGCGGTAATGTTCCGGCAGTTCGCTTACATCTTCCAGGTTAAACAGTCCCAGGAAGTTAAAACCGGCATTGGTATAATGTTCTATCAGCTTCACATTATTGCCGATGGTATCCAGCCGGACAAAATCTTTATTGTTTTCTACAGCATGTTTTTTAGCCCAGTCGACAATCTTCCCCACAAAATTTTGCCCCCTGAAGTTGGGGTTAGTTGCTATGCGATGGATGTATACTGATGGATCGTCATTTTTCTCTCTCCATATTTGCCTGTCGCTGAATGTAGTTGCCCAAACGCAGGCTATTTGTCCGTCTATTATTAATTTCCACTGGCGATTTTCTAATACTTCTGTCTTCACAAGCTCCTGCGAAAATTCCGGCCACACCACTACTGTTTGTTTTTTTCGCTGATAGTCCGCAGCTATGCGGTAAAGCCTGAATATTTCGGGTATATCATTAATGGTGCAGTTTTTTATGATTTCTGGCATTTTGTATTCTTTAGCGTGTAAATATCAGCATGTCGCGGCACTCAAAAAACCCGGATCTTGCTTTATGAGGGCCAAATCCCTTTATTTTACGCATTATTTACATAATTTACGTGTTGCGATGTGTTCAATTATAAAATTCGGGTATTGATCTTATAACATAATTATTAACTTGCATCCCATGCAAAAGGATGGCAAGAGCAAGCACGACAGTAAGAAGAAAATATTCGTTTTAGATACTTCGGTTATCCTGTACGATCATAATGCCTTTGAAAATTTCCAGGAACATGATGTGGCCATACCCATACAAGTTCTGGAAGAGCTGGACAATATGAAAAGCGGGAACGATACCCGCAATTTTGAAGCCCGCAGCTTTATCCGCCTGATGGATAGCATTTCCCGCAAGCGCCTCATGACGCAGTGGCAACCGCTGAATGGCAAAAGTAAAGGCAGCTTTAAGGTGATCATCGACACCAAAAACATTGCTGCCGATGCTGCTGCCGTTTTCGGCTCCGAAAAAACCGACCACCGCATATTGAATGCCGCGCTTGTTTTGCAGGAAGAAAACCCCGACAAAAAAATAGTGCTGGTATCGAAGGATATTTGCCTGCGGTTGAAAGCCAAATCGTTAAATCTTTATGCTGAAGATTACGAAACCGGCAAGATAAAGAACGTTGATGAACTTTATACCGGCAAAACCACGCTTAATAAGGTTTCTGATAAGCTCATCACGCAGCTAAACAAACATGATGTTCTTCCGGTTGATACGCTCGACCTGCAAACGCACGGGCACAACCATTTTTATATTTTAAACGGGAAGAATAATACTGCGCCGGCATTTTATAATTCGCAATCGGCGCAACTGGAGAAAGTTACCGAACAGCCAATTTTCAATATTCAGCCCCGTAATATGGAGCAGGCGTTTGCTATTCATGCGCTGCTGCACCCGGATATCAAGCTGGTTACTATACAGGGCAATGCTGGTACCGGCAAAACGCTGCTGGCGCTGGCGAGTGCGCTGGAACAGCGTAAAAATTTCAGGCAGATATTTGTTACCAGGCCAATTGTGCCGCTAAGCAATAAGGATATCGGCTTTTTACCGGGCGATATTAAATCGAAGATCGACCCGTATATGGCGCCGATATGGGATAACCTGAAGTTTATTAAGGACCAGTTTGGCGACGATGAAAAGATGCAGGCCAAAATAGATGAGCTGGTAGCCAACGATAAAATATCCATCACCCCACTGGCCTTTATCCGCGGGCGCACCCTGGCGAAGATATTCTTTATTGTGGACGAGGCACAAAACCTTACCCCGCACGAAATAAAAACCATCATTTCCCGAGCAGGCGAAAACAGTAAGTTTGTATTTACCGGTGATATTTACCAGATTGATACGCCATACCTCGATGCCGAAAGTAACGGGTTGAGTTATCTAATAGATAAGGCTAAAGACCATCCACTGTACGCGCATATCACGCTGCAAAAAGGGGAGCGGAGTGAATTGGCAAATTTGGCTACGGAATTGTTATAATTGTTTATGAAGAATCTTATTGCTTTAATATCCACGATGCTTGTGATGGCGTATGCAAAAGCGCAAGTCCGAATTTCCAATACACTTGAATATCCGTTAAAAGGTAAAGTAAAAGAGATCATTATTTATGATTTTGATGGTGAATTTAGTAAGGTTGATACTGCTGAAGCACAAAAAAGAATTCTATTTTTTGATAGTAAAGGCAATCAAACCGAACAACTGGATTACTTTCAAGGTGGTGGTATTCAATTTCGGTCGGTATTTACACAATTGGATAAGAGTACAGTATCAAGAAAGGAATTTGACAAGGCTGGAAAATTATTTATGACCGCCATTTACAAATTTGATAAGGCGAATAATGTGTTGGAAGAAATGCCAACTTATACAACAGAGAAGTCGCTAGTAAAGGACATCGTTTATAAGTATGATACTGAAGGTAACAGGATAGAAGAAGATACATGGGGGACTAATGATAAAATTATAGAACGTATTAATTCCTCATATAATTCAAAAAAGCAATTACTACAGGAAGATATTCAAGCTATGTTCAGGACAGGAAAAACAGTATATAATTACGATTCAACCGGAAATATTGTTACAACAAAATCCTATGATAAAAACGGTGTTTTAACAAGTCAGCAGACTACCTCTACTATTTATAAAGATATTGACTTCTATGGAAATTGGCGCTTAATATTGCAAAATGGCAAGCCGTATGTTTTGAGGCATATAGTCTATTATCATTAAGATAAGATTATTCTACACCACAATATTCTCGGTCACTCTCGCAATATCAGCGCTTATTTTATTGATAAAACCTAACTGGTCGCTGAGCAGGTTATCATTGGGCACCAGGGCCGGAAGCTTATTGCTGATATCAACCCTAACGGTTTTTTCGGGGTTCAGGTCGATCTTCGTGTTGCCCAGCTTATTCCCCACATCATTTAAAATAGCCAGGCTCTTTTTAATGGAACGGATTATTTCGGGTTTAGACTTGTGGACGGCTTTGCCCATCAGCTCAGCCGCTACAGTAGCAATGTAGGAGGTGAGAATATGGTTTAACACCACGAATTTGTGTATCTCTTTTATGTTTTTCTGCTTGCTTTTGGGCTCAGAGGTCATCCGCTCGAAGGCGGCTGATAAGTTGCCCGCTTTTACGAAAACATCCTTTCGCGCCAGCTTGTACTCGGTGATATCAACCTGCCTGCCTGACAGGCTGTCGGCTATTTTTAGCATGTAGTTCATATTGGAGCAGATCATGTCGCGCAGGTTTTGCTGGATGATCTCGTATTCCCACGATGGGAATATCAAATAGCTGGCAATAAATGCAATAACCGAGCCGATAATGGTATCCGTAATGCGTTCCTGCACAATATTGTTCACCCCTAAAAAGCTAAACAGCAACAGGATGTAGGGCGTCATAAATAAAACGCTTACTACATAGTTCAGCCGTAAAAAGCTGTAACAGCCCAGCATAAAAAACACTAATAAGCCAAATTCAACATCTTTGTTATGCAGCAAAAGCAAAAGTCCTATACCGATGATGCCGCCGCAAACCGTACCGATTAAACGCTGATAATTGCGCTGCTTGGAAAGGCTGAAACCGGGTTTGAGGATAACAATAATGGTAAGCAATATCCAGTAGCTGTGATGCCCCTGCGAGATGGTTTTGGCAAAAATAAACCCCACCAAACACACCAGCGATACCCGTAGCGCATGTTTAAATGCCGCAGATGTCCACGAAAGATTGTCAGTAAAAATATGAAGGGCATAATCCTGGTGCGTTACAAATTTGGAGTACTCAACCTTCTTGCGGTCCTCAAACAGCAGCCTGGCCGAATCGGAATGATAGTAATAATAAATGCTGGCAATTTTCTGGTTCAGGTCGCGCAGGTTAACCAGTATCTTTTTTAATACCAGGTTGCTTGTTTCTTTATCATCGGAAGCAATTTTATCAATCTTCAGTTTCAATTCTTCCAGTTCAGGTATAAAATTAAAGGCAGCTTTATGTTTGGCATTCGCAAGCACAATAAATGCTGCGTTATCCACCTCATCGGCCATGCGCCCGATGATACCTGAAATATCATCCAAAATGCCGGTATCTTTAAACTTTTCCTGTATGTAGGCATAATCGTAATGCGTGGCCATTATGTTCTCGAACATATCTACCAGGTCTACAAACGTCAGTACCAAAATTCTGCTGGCGCTGGTTGATTCACGTACCAGTAAACGGCTTTTGAACAGCATCTCGCGCACTAAATCCTGGCTTTGGCTTACCCTCACCTGTTGCGAAACGAGTTTGCGGTAATCTTCGTCAAGATCGGTATCGGGCTTATAAAAGTCGGCCTTTATACGCAGGAAACGCGCCACTTCGCTAATGCTTTCGCCCAAAGCCTGCTGCGCCGCGCGGTAAGGCCGAATGCCAAAAAACACCAGGCTAAACAGCATGTACCATACACCGCCAGCCAAAATGATGGCGCTTTGTATTACCACCTGGTCGGGTCTTACAGCTTTGTCCATCATTAGTATCATCACCAG